>Ga0224558_1000006_pt1:0-162500 | contig 276975 bp, 244 predicted proteins | sample 714S32024metaG_FD_180682 | JGI IMG/M metagenome (GOLD analysis project Ga0224558, IMG submission 180682) | Peat soil microbial communities from Stordalen Mire, Sweden - 717 S3 20-24 | ecosystem: Environmental > Terrestrial > Soil > Wetlands > Peat | place: Sweden: Norrbotten County... | reverse complement strand
TCACCGCTACACCAGGAATTCCGTGGTCCCCTACCAAACTCTAGCCATGGCAGTATCGAATGGCGACTCCAGGTTGAGCCTGGAGGTTTCACATCCGACTTGCCAAGCCGCCTACGAGCTCTTTACGCCCAATAAATCCGGACAACGCTTGCCCCCTACGTATTACCGCGGCTGCTGGCACGTAGTTGGCCGGGGCTTCTTCTGCAGGTACCGTCACAATCGTCCCTGCTGAAAGAGGTTTACAACTCAGAAAGCCTTCGTCCCTCACGCGGCGTTGCTGCATCAGGCTTTCGCCCATTGTGCAAGATTCCCCACTGCTGCCTCCCGTAGGAGTCTGGGCCGTGTCTCAGTCCCAGTGTGGCTGATCGTCCTCTCAGACCAGCTACCCGTCGAAGCCTTGGTGAGCCGTTACCTCACCAACAAGCTGATAGGCCGCGAGCCCCTCCCGAAGCGGAATCCATTTCCTCACCGAGCCATGCGGCTCGCTGGGGGTATCCGGTATTAGCACCGGTTTCCCGGTGTTGTCCCGGTCTTCGGGGCAGGTTGCTCACGTGCTACTCACCCGTTCGCCACTTGATCTTCACCGGTATTGCTACCGGATGGACCTCGTTCGACTTGCATGTGTTAGGCACGCCGCCAGCGTTCGTCCTGAGCCAGGATCAAACTCTCCATTGAGACCTCGTCCAGACCCGGAGGCCTGACCGAAATCGAAGAGCTGACCTCGAGGACACTGATCCTCTCGGTCAACTGAATACTGGCAAAGAACAGACATTGTCCGTTCAATGCTTGAATTGACTGGCGATCTCGGGTTGCCCCGCGATCGCCCGCACTGACTTTTGGCTATCACTATTCCGTTTTCAAGGAGCGACCGGGCACACGCCGCTAGGCGTTGGTGCCGGAATCTCCACAGGCAGAGGCCAGAGCCCCATTCTGTAGGTGCCTGGCGACTCCCTTGCGGGCCGTTCACCAGGACTAGTTACACTATCGCGTGCGGGCCGGCATGTCAATCAGGGCCGGAGGGCATCCGAATCCTGAGCTCGGGCGACCCGCATCCGAGGCCCCCACGCTATCAGCCCCGCCCGGGGAAGGGATCAGCCCCGAGCCGGGGTGAGGATCATTCGTGGTCCGGGGCCGCCCATCGGGCGGCTCAGTACCCTCCGCCGCCCGACTTGACGGTGGTCGTCGTCGATCCGCCTGACCCCGTCGGGCCGGCAATCACGTACCAGACCCCGGCGGATCCCTGGCCGTTGGCGTCCCCCGCCTTGGTGTCGCCCGCGTAGCGGTAGAGCGGGATTCCCTTGAACGTCACCTGGAGCGTGCCGTCGGGGCGGGTGATTGTTCCCAACTCCCCAGCGGTGATGCCGGTGCCGGCCGCGGGGCTGGTCGTTCCCGGCGGGACCGTCAGCGGAGGCCATGCCGTGGCGCAGCCTTCCGTGCAGGTGGTCTTCCCCGTACCGTCCGGCGTGTAGTGGTACAGGGTCGCCCCCGACCGATCGACCAGGATCGCCCCCAGGGAGCCCCGTTCGGCGACCGACACCACTCCCCCGCCAGCAGTGGTCCCCGAGACCGTCGCAGTGGAGGTGGGGGACGACGATCCGCCACTCGAGCTGCAGGCTGCCGTGCACACCAGGACCAGGCCCAGCGCACCGCAGACCAGTGCGCGGGAACGTCTGGCCGTCCGGATTCGCGTCCGATCCGGCGATGCTCCGATGGACTCGCTCATGGGTCGACCTCGTTCCACCCTTCTGCCCAGTAGTACGACGAAAGGGGAGCCCTGTCAATGGTCCGCTCGATCTTCCGACCCGGCGGCCGCGGTCGAGGGCGTCGGCCTCTTCCCGGGCCGCCTACCCGAAGGTGAAGTCGTAGGCCTGCACCCCGGGGGACACCGCCAGTGAGAGCAGCCGCTGCTGGTACGAGTCCGATCCGACCAACTGGTAGAGCCTGGGCACCCCGCCGACGACGATGGCCCGGGTCTGCACACCGTCGACCGACACCTTGATCGTCCCGGAGCCCCCCAGCACCAGGTAGACGTCCCGTGCCTGGTAGCGGAGCGACAGCATCGCCCCCTGCCCGGCAGTCGCGCTCTCGCTCCCGATCGACCACTCACCGTTGTAGGCGTACTCATCCTGGGGTATCGACGCCGGTGCCTGGTAGGTGGACATCCGGTCCTCCTGCACGGTCTGGCCAGCCAGGTTCTGCGGGTGCTGGTAGCCCAGGTAGGACTCGGGCGTCGTCTGCTCCGTTGGCATGGTGTCGGCGACATCGGTTGCACGGGGCAGGACCACCTTGGGGTCGGCGGCCACCAGGAGCTGCCGGATGAACGACTCGGTCTGCTGGTACTGCCCCTCACCGAAATCGACATGCCGTACACGGCCGGAGGCGTCGATCAGGTACTCGGCGGGCCAGTACGAGTTCTCATAGGCAGTCCACGTCGCGTACTGGTTGTCGATGGCGACGGGGTAGAGCACCCCGAGTTGCCTGGCCGCCACCGCCACATTTGACACGACGTGCTCGAAGGCGAACTCGGGGGTGTGGACACCGATGACGGTCAGGCCGTCGGCGGCGTAGGCCCGATTCCACGCTTCGACGTGCGGAAGCGAGCGCTGGCAGTTGATGCACGAGTAGGTCCAGAAGTCGACCAGCACCACCCTCCCCCGCAGGCCCGCGATCGACAGCGACCTGCCGTCCGGCGTGTTCAGCCACTGGGTGATCCCGCTGATAGGGGGTGCCGTCCCGCACTGCTGCAGGACGGGGCTTCCATCGGTGCAGTTGGCCAGGACGCCACCGGACCCGTTGCCGGTCACGCCGCCAAGGGCCTGCCTGGCGCCGGCATTGGCCTCGATGCCCTTCTGGAGGGCATCCGTGTAGCCGGGGAGCGCCCGTTGCAATCCGGCGGTCAGATTGAACCCGATGGAAAGGGCTGTCAGGAGCAGGATCACGCCCGCCACCCTGCGGGCGACCGCGGCCTGCGTCCGCACCAACTGCATGTGCCCGGCGAGGCGCTGCCCCAGGAGGGCGAAGACGAGCAGCGGCACGGCGACGCCCATGGCGAACGCGACCGTGAGGACGAGGGCGGACAGGCCGAACCGGTGCTCGGCGCCGACCACGGTGATCGCCGCCAGCACCGGGCCCGCACAGGGGACGAACACCAGGCCCAGGCTGAGTCCGAGCACGAACCCTCCTCCCTCGGTGTGCTGGTGGCCCCGGCCGAGCCGGGCGAAAGGGACCTCGAGTGCCTCACCGATGGCGGGGACGATCAGGCCCAGCCCCAGCGCACCGAGGACGATCAGGCCGATCCACCGGAGCGCGTCCTGGGGGAGACCGAGGATGCTGAGCAGCCACGATCCGGTGAGGGTGAAGACGGAGAAGCTGAGCACGAGCCCACCCACCACGGCGATCGGCCGGCTCCGCCTGCGCAGCTCGGCAAGCCGAGCCTCTGCGTCGCTTATCGACGGGGCCTCGATGCTGTCGGCGTCTGCCACTCGGGTGTCCGGGCCAGCCGGGCCCACGGTGGGCACCGACGCACCGTCCTCTCGTGAGGGGAGGGCCGATCCCCTCGAGCCGACGCCCACGGCAACGTCGACCGCCACCGCCGCCGCCCGGGGGTAGGCATCCTGTCCCTCGCCGGCCGCCTCCGTGTCCACCCGGAGCCCGCTGGTGGCTCCGACCGCGAAGATGACCGGGAGCACCGGCAGCACGCACGGCGAGATGCCGGTGACCAGACCGCCGAGGAATCCGATCAGGAGAAGGACGACCACCGGTTCAGCTTCTCATCGCAACCGAGGCCGCGGCACTCTACGCCATCTCGGGCTCATGGCCGGCCGGGCAGCAGCCCGGCGGCAGCATCCGACGGTCGGTGGCACCGGTGCGCACAAGGGCTTCACCTCCTGCAGTCCGCGGGGTCGACGTCGCGTTACACGGCCGGGACCGAGCGACCACCGGCTTCGACGGGTTCAGCCCGAGAAGGCGATCCGGTTCCGATCCGACTCGAGGCGGTGGACGAACCGCTCCAACTGGATCTTGACCGCCAGGGGCCCTGCACTGCCCGGGGTGGTCCGACGGGTCACGGCCACGCCGGGCTCGAGCAGGGCCACCGCCTCCGAGCCCAGGGCCGGGTGGGCCTCGACCAGTTCGACCAGGGGGACGTGCCGCTCGATGGAGTCGCGCACGAGGCCCCCCACCACGCCGTGGGCCTGTCGGAACGGCATGCCCTGTTCCACCAGCCATTCGGCCAGGTCCACGGCGGCCACCGCCGGGCCGTTTGCCGCCTCTTGCATGCGTCCCGCATCGAAGCTGACAGTGGCCAACAGCCCCGACAGGGCGGCGAGCGCCATGCGGGTCTGGCCCACCGAGTCGAACAACGGTTCCTTGTCCTCCTGCAGGTCCCGGTTGTAGGAGAGGGGAAGGCCCTTCAAGGTGACCAGGAGCCCGGTCAGATTGCCGATGAGCCGGCCGGTCTTCCCCCGGGCCAGTTCGGCCACGTCGGGATTCTTCTTCTGGGGCAGCATCGAGCTGCCGGTGGCAAAGGCATCGTCGAGCACGGCGAACCCGAACTCCTCGGTCGACCACACGACCATCTCCTCGCCGATGCGCGACAGGTGCACTCCCAGCAGGGCCAGGTCGAAGAGCGCCTCGGCCACGAAGTCGCGGTCGGACACCGCGTCCATCGAATTCTCGAAGCGCCCGGCGAACCCCAGGTCCTCCGCCACGCCGTCGGGATCGAGAGGGAGTGACGACCCGGCAAGCGCACCTGCCCCCAGGGGGGACACGTCCATCCTCCCCACGGTGGCGATCAAACGGTCGACGTCGCGGGACAGGGCCCACCCGTGGGCCAACAAATGGTGGGACAACAGCACCGGCTGGGCCCGCTGGAGATGTGTGTAGCCGGGGAGATAGATGTCGCCGGCCTCCTTGGAACGGAGGACCAACACCTCTTGCAGGGCGATGATCTCGGAGGCCACCGCCAGCAGCTCCCGCTTGGCGTACAACCGCAGATCGGTGGCGATCTGGTCGTTGCGACTGCGGCCGGTGTGCAGTTTGGCGCCGACATCGCCGGCGATCTCGGTCACCCTGCGCTCGACCGCGGTGTGGATGTCCTCGTCGCCGGGCTCGAACCGGAACTCCCCCGCATCGAGCTCTGCCCCCACCTGGTCGAGGGCGCCGAGCAGCGTGGACACCTCGTGCTCACTCAGCAGGCCTCCCCTTCCAAGGCCCCGGACGTGGGCCCGCGAACCGGTCAGGTCGTCATGCGCCAGCTGCCGGTCGTAGTGGAGGCTGACGGAATAGTCCATGACCACGTCTGCGGTACCGCCGCTCAGGCGGCCGTGCCACAGAGTCATCGGTCCGGGCCGGCCACGGCAGCCTCGCCGCCGTGGCGACTCTCCTGCACCGCCGACCACGTGGCCACGCCGAGGCCCCACAGCCGTACGAAGCCTTCGGCGTCCTCGTGGCGGAAGGTGTCCGTGTTGTCGTAGGTGGCCAACCCGTGGTCGTAGAGGCTCAGGGTGCTGCGGCGGCCCACGACCCAGCATCGCCCGGTGTCGAGCCTGAGGCGGACCTCGCCAGTGACATGCCGCTGCGATTCGGTGAAGAAGGCGTCCAGGGCCTGCTTGAGCGGCGAGAACCACAAGCCGTCGTAGACCAGTTCCGACCACCGCGGCTCGAGCCGGATCTTCTCGTGGTGGAGGTCCCGTTCAAGGGTGAGGTCCTCGAGGTCGGCGTGGGCCAGCAGCAGGGCGAGCGCCCCCGGGCACTCGTAGGCCTCACGGCTCTTGATCCCCACCCGACGGTTCTCCACCATGTCGAGCCGGCCGAAGCCGTACGAGCCGACGATCCGGTTCACCTCGGCGATCAACGGCGCCGGGGCGAGTGCGCGCCCGTCCACGGACACCGGGACACCGGATTCGAAGGCGATGACCAGCTCGGTCGGCTCGATAGCCGTTGGACGCGTCATCGTATAGACGTCCTCGGGGGGCCGGTTCCACGGGTCCTCGATGACCCCGCACTCGATGGCCCTGCCCCAGAGGTTCTCGTCGATCGAGTAGAGCTTCTCCTTGGTCACCGAGAGCGGGATGTCCCACTTGGCGGCGTACTCGATGCAGTCCTCCCGTGACAGACCCCACAGCCGCGCCGGCGCGATGACCTCGAGGTCGGGAGCCAGGGCGCGGGTGCCCACCTCGAAGCGCACCTGGTCGTTCCCCTTGCCGGTGCACCCGTGGGCCACTGCGGTCGCCCCGTGCAGACGGGCCTCGGCCACCAGGTGCCTGACGATGACGGGACGGGACAGCGCCGACACCAGGGGGTACTTCCCCTCGTACTTGGCGTTGGCCATCAGGGCCGGCATGCAGAAGTCCTCGGCCATCTCGGCGCGGGCGTCGACGACGGTTGCCTCGATGGCGCCGGCCGCCAGCGCCCGGTTGCGGATGGCGTCCCAGTCCTCCCCCCCGGAATCGGCGGCCTGGCCGACGTCGACCGCCACCGCGATCACCTCGACCCCCTGGTGCTCCATCAGCCACCGGACGGCCACCGAGGTGTCCAGTCCACCGCTGAATGCCAGAACCACTCTCTGCGTCATGATCTACCCCTTGCCCGTGCTGCCTTCGGCTTCTGTGCCGCCTTCGGCCTCTGTACTGTCGAGGACTTCTGTGCTGTCGACGGAGTGTGCTGCTTCGACGGTGTCGACCCGTTCTGCTCGAGGCCGGCGACCGCTGTCAGGCGATCGGCCACCGCCGCGCCCCCGGACGCCTCCGAGGCCACCACCAGCACCGTGTCGTCCCCGGCCACGGTGCCGATCACCCCGGGAAAGCCGCTCCGGTCGAGTGCCGAGCCTACGACATGGGCAGAGCCCGGCGGTGTGCGCAGCACGATCAAGTTGCCCGAATGGTCGGCCTCGACCACCCACTCCCCGAGCACCCGACGAAGATGGTCCTCGGGCGCGACCTGGTGCGACGGCAGCTCGGGCAGGGCGTACGCCGTCTCTCCACCGGGCAGGCGCACCTTGAGGGCACCCAGCTCCTCGAGGTCGCGCGACACGGTGGTCTGAGTGGCCTCGACCCCTTCGGCGGCCAGCAGATCGACCAGGTGTGCCTGGCTGCCGACGGCCCTGGTCTCCAGCAGCTTGGTGATCCGGTGCTGTCGCTGGTGCTTGGTCATCCCCCACCGCCTGCTTGCGAGGGGACGACCCCCACTGCCCATGCCAACAGCCCCCGCATTGCGCGCATCCGGTTGGCCGCCTGCGGCCACACCACGCTGCGGGGACCGTCCACGACCTCGACGCTGATCTCCTCGCCGCGGTGCGCTGGGCCGGTACCGGTGGTCGGTTCATCTGCCACTGGGGCCTCCGTTCGGTACCGCCGCGGCCGCGGCGCTTTCGAGGCCGCTGGACGGTGTATTCGATTCGGACACGGCCACCAGGCGGGCGAGGATCCTCCCCAGGATGCCCACCGCCTGATCGATCTGCGCATCGGAGACCAGCAGCGAGGGCGCGAATCTCAAGACGTCGGCCCGGGGGGCGTTGATGACCAGCCCCGCTTCGAGGGCCTCGCTGCACGCCGGGACGGCGAACTCGTTGGTCAGGACAGCGGCCAGCAGGAGTCCCTCGCCGCGCACAGAGCCGACGCCCGGTAGCTTCTCGAGTGCCCCGCTCAGGCGGGCACCGGACAGCCGGGCACGGGCGGGAACGTCCTCGGACTCCATGACCTTCAAGGTGGCCTGCGCCGCCGACATGGCCAGCGGCTGCCCACCGAAGGTACTTCCATGGTCGCCCGGAATGAAGGCGGCGGCCACCTCGGCCCGGGCCCAGCAGGCCCCCACCGGCATGCCGTTGCCGAGGGCCTTGGCCATGGTCACCACGTCGGGCTCCACCCCCAGGTGCTGGAACCCGAACCAGCGTCCGGTGCGACCCAACCCGGTCTGGATCTCGTCCACCATCAGCAGGATGTTCCGCTCGGTGCACAATTGCCGGAGCGCCCCCAGATAGTCCGAGGAAGGCATCACGACCCCGGCCTCCCCGAGGATGGGCTCCACCAGCACCGCCGCCACGAGGTTGGGGTCACAGGCTGCCTCCATGGACCCGATGTCGTCGAAGGGCACGTGCTGGAAGCCGTCCGGCAGCGGCAGGAACGGCGTCTGCTTCTCCTTCTGCCCGGTGGCCGCCAGGGTGGCCAGTGTTCGCCCGTGGAACGCGTCCCAGGTGCTGACGACGGCGAACCGCCCGGGACCGGCCCACCTGCGGGCCAGTTTGATCGCGCACTCGTTGGCTTCCGCCCCGGAGTTGGCGAAGAAGACCTGGCCGCCGGCCCGTTCGGTCCCACCACCGATGAGCCGGTCCAGGGTCACGGCCACCTCGGGCCCGACCGTCGTGCCGAACAGGTTGGACACATGGGACAGGGTGTGGGCCTGCTCGGAGACGGCATCGGCCACCACCGGATGGGCGTGCCCCAGCGAGGTCACCGCCAGGCCGGACAGGAAGTCGAGATACGGCTTTCCCGCCGTGTCGTAGAGCACGCTGCCGTCGCCCCGCACGAAGGTGACCGGCGGCTCCGCGTAGTTGTGCATGAGGGCGGAGCGGTCGATGGTGGAGCGGGGGGCGGTCATCCGGCCCCCTTGACCATGGTTCCCACTCCCTCGTCGGTGAAGACCTCCAGGAGCAGCGCATGCGGGGTGCGGCCATCGAGGATGTGAGCGCGACCGACGCCGGACCGCACCGCACCGGCGCACGCCTCCACCTTGGGGATCATGCCCCTGCTCGCCGCCCCGGTCGCCACCAGGTGGTCGAGATCGTCGGCCGTGGCCTGGTGGATCAGTGTGGAGGGATCGTCAGGGACGGCACGCAGACCGGCGACGTCGGTGAGGAAGACGAGCTTCTCCGCCTCGAGGGCGGCGGCCAGGGCCCCCGCAGCGGTGTCCGCATTGATGTTGAACGCCTGCCCCGACTGGTCGGTCCCGATGGTGGCCACCACCGGGATGAGCCCCTGGGCCAACAGCTGGTGCACGATCACCGGATCGACGTCGACCACGTCGCCCACGTAGCCCAGTGCTTCGGAGCGTGCGGTGGCGGTGATCAGATTGGCATCCTCACCGGACAGGCCCACTGCCAGGGCGCCGTGTACGTTGATCGAGCTCACGATGTCGCGGTTGACCTTGCCGACGAGCACCATGCGGACCAGGTCGATGGTGTCGGCATCGGTGACCCGGAGGCCGTCGAGGAACTCGACCTCTTTGCCGACCCGCTCCATGAGTGCACCGATCTGGGGTCCCCCGCCGTGGACGACCACCGGCAGCATTCCCACCGACCTCATCAGCACGATGTCCTCGGCAAAGGAGGCAAGCGCCACGTCCTCACCGGCGGCGTGGCCCTCCGGACCGGCACCGAGCACGTTGCCGCCGTACTTGACCACGACCACCTTGCCCCAGAACCGGCGGATATAGGGAAGCGCTTCCACCAGCACCGATGCCTTGTCCCCCGGCGCCAGAGCGTGGACGGCCCGAACGGGATCCGGCCCGATGCTCACGAGGTCGTCCTGTTCTCGTCGATGTAGCCGTAACCGAGCTCGACGCCCATCACCACGGCATCGCCGTCGGCCAGGCCCAGCCGGCAGTGGATCTCGATCAGTGCCCCAGCCATGTGCGTGGCCACGGCTGCAGCATCGTGGTCTGCCCCCACACCACCCCTGCACACCTCCACACCTCCGTAGGCGATGTCCACCCGGTCCATATCGAACTCCACGCCGGCAGACCCCAGTTCGCTCGCCACCCGACCCCAGTAGGGATCCTCTCCGTTGATCGAACACTTGACCAGCAGGGACTCGGCCACCTTGCGGGCAGCCTGGTGGGCCTCGCCGTCCGAACGGGCACCGGTCACCTGGACCTGGAAGATCTTCGACGCGCCCTCGGCATCGGCCGCCATCTGGCCAGCCAGGGTCGAACACGCCTCGGTGACGGTGTCGACCACCACGTTCGGATCGGCCGTGCCGGCACGTCCCGACGCCAACAGGATCACGGTGTCGTTGGTCGAGGTGCAGCCGTCCACGGTCATCGAGTTGAAGGAGTCGCGCACGGCGATGCGCAGCAGGTCGGCGAGCGGACCGGGCTCGACGGCGGCGTCGGTTGTCAGGAAGGCCAACATGGTCGCCATGTTCGGGGCCAGCATGCCCGCGCCCTTGGCCATGCCCGCCACGGTGAAGGTCGAGTTCTCGATCAGCACTTCCTTGCGTCCCGAGTCGGTGGTCAGGATGCCGGTGGCGGCGCGTTCCGCAGCCTCGGCCGACCCGGCACGGGCGGCCACCAACCCGGGGATGCCCGCCTCGATGGGTGCCATGGGCAGGCGGATGCCGATGAGCCCGGTGGAACAGACCAGGACCTGCTCGACCGGCACGTCGAGCCCTCGGGCCACCAGGTCACACATGTGCTGCGCGTCGTCCCGTCCGCGTTCGCCGGTAGCGGCATTGGCATTGCCGCTGCTCACCACCACCGCCGTCGCCCTGCCACCGTTGGAGGCCATGTGGGACCGGCTGATCTGCACCGGTGCGGCGGCAGCCAGGTTGCCGGTGAAGGTGGCGGCCGTGGGGACGGCCACGCCGTCATCGGTGGCCAGCAGGGCCAGGTCGAGCGCCCCTGAGGCCTTGATGCCCGATGCCAGTCCCGAAGCGACGAAGCCCCGCGGTGTGGTGATGCTCATGGATAGACCCCTGCATTCGGTAGTCCAGTGCCCTCGGGCAGGCCGAGGGCAAGGTTGGCACACTGGACTGCCTGCCCGGAGGCGCCCTTGACGAGATTGTCGATGGCGGCGATGGCGAGGACCCAGCCCGTCCGGGGATCCACCCTGACGGTCACCTGGGCGCAGTTGGACCCGCTGGTGGCCTTGGTCGACGGCGGATCGGCGGTGACCACTACGAACGGTTCGCCGTCGTAGCGGTCGTGGAGGATCCCCATCGCAGCGTCGGTGCTCAGTGCCCCCGGCTCCCCGACCGGCGGGGCCGGACGCGCGTAGCAGGTGGCCAGGATGCCCCGCACCATCGGCGCCAGGTGGGGGGTGAACAGGACCGGAGCCCCGAGGCCCTGTTCCATCTCGGCGGTGTGCCGATGATCGAGCAGGCCGTAGGCGACGAAGTCCTCGTCCACGGCGCCGAAGTGGAGGTTGTCCCTGGGGGCCCTTCCAGCCCCGGACACGCCGCTGGCGGCATCCACGACGAAGGGCGGCACCGGCCCGCCCGGATCGTTCGGACCGCCGGGCCGGGCCAGCACCCCGGCCTCGACCAGGGGAGCCAGCGCCAAGATGGCGGCGGTGGGATAGCAGCCGGGGGCGGCGATCAGCCGCTCCCCCTGCAACTCGGTGCGGTGGAGCTCGGGCAGCCCGTAGGCGAACCGGCCGAGCAGCTCGGGGGCAGCGTGCGACTCGCCGTACCAGGCCGGGTAGAGGGCGGGATCGTGGAGCCGGAAGTCCGCGGCGAGGTCCACGATCACGCCGGCCCTGGGCAGCAGCTCCGGGACCAGGTGTTGGGACTGGCCGTGGGGAAGGGCGAGGAAGACCAGATCCAGGCCGTCCAGGTCGGACGCATTGGTGGGCGCGTAGGAGAGCGAGGGATAGGCGGCCGCCAGCGACGGGGTGTGGCGGGCGACCGGCTCACCGCTGTTGGCGCCGGCCGTGGCCACCGCCACCTCCAGATCCGGATGCCCCGCGCACAGGCGCAGGAGCTCGATGCCCGCGTACCCCGACGCCCCGACGACTCCGACCTTGACCGTCATGGGTGGCCACGCATGGCGCAAGTATATTCACGTATTCGCATGATTATGCAATCCGGCACTGTCGGAGGGCCTCACGCCCCGGCCGACTCCGGACCGCCGGTTCCGACCCTTGACCGTCCTCCCCCCGATCGGTATGTTCGGAATCGACGTCACCTCGCACCACCCGACTCGCCGATCACGGGAAGCAGCTCGAACGGCCCTCACTGCTCGAGCATGGAGCACGCCCGTGGCCTTCCTCGGAACCTCGTCCGGCCCCCAGCCTCCACCGGACCACCTGCCCCTGGCCGTTGCCCTTCTCCGACGGCTCCCCGAGTTTTTGGCGGCGTACCACGACTTGGTCGACGCCTGCGGGGATGACCCCGGGGAGGCGCTCGTCCTCATCGAGCTGGCCGACTTCGTCGCCGAGCGTCTGTCACTGCTCGAAACCGAGGCCGACGCGGTGCGACGGGCCCTCGGGACCATCGAGGCGTGCATCGACGACCTCGACCCTGAGGATCAGGGCGCGCTGGAGACGCTGGCCGGCGCCTTCTTCGACAGCTTCTCTCCCGAGGACTACCGGCGTCTGGTGCCGTGGCTCGGCCCCGCATCGCGTGCCCTGCTCGAGGAGATGGACGCTCCGATGCCGGCACCTCCCGATCGGCGATCCGCCGTCAGCAGGCCGGTGTCCGGCTTTCGTGACGACCATCACCGTGCGATCACTCCGGGTGGATGAGTGGGAAACCCCGACTCACATCGGCATCGAGCGTCCCGCCATGACCCGTCGGTACATCGGCGGTGCCAGGATGCGGAGCAGCGGGGTCATGGCCGCGGCCCTGGCTGCGTTGATCTCGATCGCCCGCCCGCCGATGCCGTCCAGCGCGGCAGCGGAGACCTGCGCGGTGGTGCGGCGGACCGCCTTCGGGGGGCGCTTCATGCCCCGCTCGAGTGAACGGATCGCCAGTGGAGTCTCGACGAACCCGGGGTAGAGGATATGCACGTGCACGCCGGACGGCCGGACCTCGAGGGCCACGCTCTCGGTGAACGCGCTCAGAGCCCCCTTCGAGGCGACATAGGCCGACTCGTGTGCGATCGGGGACCGCACGCTGTCACTCGAGCAGTTGAGGACGCTTCCGAACCCCCGCCGTGCCATCCCCGGAAGGACGCAGATCGTCCCTGCGACCGCGGCGAAGAAGTTCACCTCGACGATCTTGCGGTAGAACGCCAGTTCCACGTCGATTGCCGAGACCGGCTCGTCGACGCCGGCCACGTTGGCGAGGAGGTCCACCCGCCCGTGTTCGGCCTCGATCCCGGCGAGCACACGCTCGTAGGAGCCGACATCGGCGAGGTCGCAGTGAATCGCCGTGATCCCCGCAGCTCCGCTCAACGGTCCCGTGCGGACGTCGACACCGACTACCTGCGCCCCCCGTTCCACCAGATCCCTCGCCAGTTGGTTCCCGATGCCGGAGCCGGCACCGGTGACGACGGCGATCTGCCCGTCGTAGCGGGTCTGCGGTCGGCTCACAGGTCTCCTCCCCCTACCTGACCGCCACCGGGCGCCGGGAGCACGGGTCGGGGCGTCAACGCAGCACGGCGTGGTGCCCCTGCTCCACGGCCTGGATGCAGGCCGACCGGAGGCTGCCGATCTCCTCGTCGGTGAGCGTGCGGTCCGGAGCACAGAAGCGCAGCCGGAATGCCAGGCTGCGGGCCCCTTCGGCCACGGACGGACCCCGGTAGACGTCGAACAGCTCGACCGACTCCAGCAGCGCACCCCCGGTCGTTCGCAGGGTCCGCTCGACCGCCCCTGCCGCAACCGGGTCCTCGACCACGAAGGCCAGGTCGATGTCGGACGAGGGGAACCGGCTGATCGGCCGCGCCTCAGCGGGACGGCGGGGCACCCGATGGCGGTCCAGCAGCACCCCGACGTCGAGGTCGAGCCAGCCCACCCGGCGGGGTCGCCCGTCGGGATTGTCCAGGCCGAACCGGCCCGCCAGGAAGGGATCGAGCTCGCCGAGGACGCCGAGCACGGTGGGATGCACCGAGGTGGCACCGCCCTCCGGCCCGGTGACGATGCTCACAAGCGCGGCGGAGCGGTAGTCGTGGAGCACCCGGGAGGCACGGCCCAGATGCGCGTGGTCCCACATGACCCACTCGGCCAGGCCGAGGGCCTCGGCGATGGTGCGCCAGGCGGCCACCGTGGTCCAGGCGTCGTCACCCTCGCAGGCGAAGATTGCACTGAGCCGCTCGGAGGTGTCGGCCAGGGGGCCTCCCCCCGGATCGATGACGGGCCCCTCCGGATACTGGAAGACCGTGCCCACTTCGAACAACCGCACGTCACCCTGGCGGCGCTCCCGGTTGTACAGGACCGCACGGATCAGACCCGGGGCCAGGGACGACCGGAGGAACCGCTCCGCCTCCACCAGCGGATTGGCCACCTCGACATACGGCGGGTCGAAGCCGGCATCGACCTGGTCGGACTCGCTCACGAAGGTCGTGGTCCACGCCTCGGTGGCACCGAGCCCGCACAGCACGTCCTTCAACACCCTCCGGTCCCGCTGGTACGAGGTGAGGCGACCGGGTTGCGGCCACGACGGCATCCGTCGCGGCAGTCGGGCGTACCCGTAGGTCCGGGCCACTTCTTCGGCGATGTCGGCCTCACCCATCGGCAGCGGTCGGATGTCCGGCCGGTAGGTCGGTACCGTCACCCGCAATGGCCCGTCGACGCGGTCGGAGGAGGGTGCTGCGTCGATGCCCAGCGGGTCCAGGAGCCCGGCGATGCCCGCCGCCGTGAACTCGGTTCCGAGCAACGCGTTCACCTTCGAGGGGCGCACGGTCATCTCCACCGGTCCGGGAACGTCGCCGACCACATCGATGGCCCCGGTGGCCACGGCCATGGACGCTCCGGCGGTGAGGCCGAGGAGTTGGCAGAACCGGTCGACGGCACGGTCGATCCCCGCCGGGTCGCATCCCCGCTCGAACCGGGCGGAGGCCTCGGTGCGCAGTGCCAGGCGCTTGGACGTGCGGGCAATGGCCATCGGCACGAAGTAGGCGGCCTCGAGCAGCACCCGGGAAGTGGAGCCGTCGATCTCCGACGATGCCCCGCCCATTACACCCCCGATGGCCACCGGGTCACCGACGGCATCGCAGATCAGGCAGTCCTGGCCGCTGTCGCCGAGGCCGGGGCCGGGCCGGCCCAACATGCGGGCCACGCCGTCCAGGGTGGTCATCTGCTCGCCCGGGCGGGCGCGCCGGATCACCAGGCCGTGGCCGGCCAGCCGGTCCAGGTCGTAGGGGTGGGTAGGCTGCCCCAACTCGAGCATCACATAGTTGGACGCATCGACCACGTTGTTGATGGGCCGCATCCCGGCCAGCGTCAACCGTCGGGCCAACCACCGTGGCGAGTCCGACACGGCCACCCCGGTGATCACCCGGGCGGTGAAACGGGGGCACAGTTCGAGGTCCTCGACCTGCACCGAGGCCAGCGTCTCGACCGGCGGACCGTCGGCATCGGTCGAGCCGGAACCCGAATCATCGGCGACGCCGTCGGGCGCGGCGGTCTCGGGGATGGAGAAGGGCACCCCCAGTCTGGCCGCCAGGTCGCGGGCAACGCCGGCGATGCTCCATGCGTCGGGCCGGTTTGCCTCGACCGTCACGTCGAACACGACGTCGGGCTCGATGCCCAGGACAGCGGTCAGGGCGCGACCCACGTCGGCGCCCTCTAGGTCGTTCAGGCGCAGGATCCCCTCGTGGTCGTCGGACAGCCTCAGCTCCCTGCCCGAGCAGAGCATCCCGTTGGAGACGACGCCCTTCATCTTGCGACGGCCGATCTCGAAGCCCCCGGGGAGCACGGCACCCACCGGGGCCAGAGCCACCAGGTCCCCCACGACGAAGTTCCATGCGCCGCAGACCACCTCGATCGGGCCGCTGCCGTCGTCCACGAGCACCCGTCGGATCCGATCGGCCCCCTCGATGGCACTGATGCCGTCCACCCGGGCCACCACCACGTCGGCAAGACCCTCCCCGACCACTTCGACCTCCTCGACGACGAGGCCGAGGTCGTCGAGAGTGGCGGCCAGCATGGCCGGTTCCCCCTCGAAGGGGGCGAAGTCCCGGAGCCACGAAAGCGGAACGCGCACAGTTGTCCTCTCAGAATCCGCGCATCAGAACTGGCGGAGGAAACGGATGTCGTTCTCGATCAGGGCGCGCATGTCGGCGATCTGGTGGCGCATCTGCACACACCGGTCGATCCCGAACCCGAAGGCGAATCCGGTCCACTCGTCGCCGTCGATGCCGACCGCCTCGAATACCGCCGGGTCGACCATTCCGCAGCCGCCGAGCTCGATCCATCCGGTCATCGAACACGTCCGGCACCCCTCGCCGTGGCAGATGGTGCAGGTGACTTCGAACTCGGCCGACGGTTCGGTGAACGGAAAGTAGGCCGGCCGCAGACGCGAATGGATGTCGGGCCCGAAGTAGGCGGAGGTGAACACCTCGATGGTCCCGGCCAGGTCCGAGAAGGTGATGTCCTTGTCCACCACCAGCCCCTCGATCTGATGGAACACCGGGAGGTGCCGGGCGTCGGGGGTGTCCCTGCGGTAGCAACGACCGGGCATCACCGCATGGATGGGGAGGCCGCCGTCGACCACGGCCTGTTCCATCAGGTGGATCTGGACCGGGGAGGTGTGGGTCCGGAGCAGTGTGGTCTCCGGCTCGCCCAGGTCGAGGTAGAAGGTGTCCCACATCCCCCGGGCCGGATGGGCCGGGGGAATGTTGAGAGCGCCGAAGTTGAACCAGTCGGTTTCGATCTCGGGGCCCTCGGCCACCTCGAAACCCATGCCCACGAACACATCCTCGAGCTCGTCGCGGGTCTGGGACACCAGATGGAGGTGGCCCCGGGCCGGAGGTGCGGCGATCAAACCGGGGATGAACTCGGTGAGGTCGATCCGGGAATGGGCCATCTCCCGGGAGAGCTCCTCGAAGGAGATCTCCGTTCGCCGCCGCTCGACCAGCTCCTCGATGGTGCTCCGGGCCTCGTGCAGGCGGCGGCCCAGCTCCTTTCGGACTTCGGGATCGAGCCCTCCGAGGGAGCGATGGGCCTCGGCCAACGGCGACTTCTTCCCGGACACCCTGGCCGTGACCTGGCGGATATCCTCGGTCGTCTGCGCAGCGTCGATGGAGGACCTGGCCTCGCGGACCAGGGCGTCGATGTCGAGGGCGTCGCTCACGGGGAGCCCTCCCCGTTCCGCTCGGGTGGGCCCGTCGGGGCTGCTTCCATGCCGGGCATCGTAGAACGCGGAATGCCATCGCTCGCCACGTGGGGACTCGCGTCACCGCCGGCGCGGCGCCGGCGCAGGGCCTCGAAGCAGAGCACCGCTGCCGACACGCTCACATTGAGCGACTCGGCGCGCCCGGCCATCGGAACCGAAACGGCCGCATCGAGCCCACCGGCCACGCTGTCGCCCAGCCCCGAGGCTTCGTTGCCGAAGACCATCGCCACCCGCCGGTTCCAATCGAATGCCGCGTAGTCGACGCCACCCCGGACGACAGTGCCCACGGTCGTGAATCCCCACTCCCGCAGCACCCGGAGCACCGCTCCCGCCTCCCCCCCGGCCACAACTGGAAGGTGGAAGAGCGAGCCGGCAGACGCGCGGATGCTCTTCGGGTTGGTGGGATCGACAGTGCCGTCGCAGCACACCACCGCGTCGACCCCGGCCGCATCGGCGGTGCGGATCATCGTCCCGGCATTGCCCGGGTCGCGTACGTCGACACAGACGAGGAGCGTCGAGCAGTCCCGGACATCCTCGAGGACGGCCGGCACGAAGCCGACGACGGCCAGGAGCGGTTGCGGGGTGACGGTGTCGGCGATCCGCTCCATGACCCCGGGGGCCAGGTCGAACACCCGGGCACCTCGGGTGAACACCCGATCCACCACTTCGGCAACCGCAGCATTGGACCGCCCCTCGGGCGCCAGATACACCGATTCGACCGGTGCTCCGGCACCCAGGGCCACCGACAGGAGTTCAACACCCTCGACCACCACCGCGCCCTCCGCGCTGCGCAGGCTGCGCTTGCGCAGGAGCTGGCGGACCCGTCGGACCCGTTGGTGGGTGAAGGAGAGCCCGTCCTGGGTCAGGAACCGGCCTCGGCGCTCGAATGGGCGCCGGCGAGCGCCTCGTTGGCCACCGTGACCAGTGACGCGAAGGCATCCGGCTCGGTCACCGCCAGGTCGGCCAGCACCTTGCGGTCGACCTCGACCTCGGCACGGTGGAGACCGGCAATGAACCGGCTGTAGCTCGTCCCGTTGAGCCGGGCCGCCGCGTTGATCCGCTGGATCCAGAGCTGGCGGAAGTCGCCCTTACGGGCACGGCGGTCCCGGTAGGCGTACTGCATCGAGTGCATGACCTGCTCGTTGGCAGCACGGAACGAACGGCTCTTGTTGCCGTAGTAACCCTGTGCCTGCTCGAGGATGGCGCGATGGTGCTTCTTGGCGTGTACTGCACCCTTGACTCGGGCCATGGGACAACTCCTTTTCGTATGGGGCCTGATCGACCTGGTGGAGAGCGCCGGCCGGATCGGATCCGGATGCGCTCGACGGGGTGCGGCGGCGGTGCGGCGGGGGACCTCACCACCCCGCTCCTCACTGCAGGAGCGGCGGCCGGACACAGGGGGCCGCGGCCACCGGGTCGCAGCCGACCCGTGAGGGAGCAGCGGTCACCGGTGGTGCACACCGCCGGTACTACCTGCCGAGCATTCGCTTGACCTGGCGGGCGTCGCCGGGCGAGAAGTCCGTCTCCCGACCGAGCCGGCGCTTGCGCTCACTCGACTTGTGCTCGAGTAGATGGGAGCGAAACGCCTTGCGACGGCGCAGTCGGCCCGATCCGGTCACCTTTACCCGCTTGCGGGCCCCGCTGTCGGTCTTCATCTTCGGCATGGTGCTATCCCTCTCCTTCGCTCTGCTCGTCCGCCGGGCTCTGGCCCGCCACCGCATCTGGCTCGACGCCAGCCGGCCCGGCCGGCGTGGTGTCGTCGCTGGCCGCCGCTGGTTGGGCTGTTGCTGGTCGATCTGTCTCCGTCTGGACCGTCACTGCCAGTCCTGTCGCCGCCGGTGCCGTCTCCGTGACCGTGGTCACCTCGGCCGACCCGCCTTTAGGGCCAGAGCCGTTGACACCTGCTCCCTCGTGGACGGGGCCCTTTGATGCAGCCGACTGCTTGGCCCTCTTGTCCGGTGCCAGCACCATCACCATGTTCCGGCCGTCGAGCCGGGGGACGGCCTCGGACTTCCCCATGCCGTCCATCTGTTCGGCGATCCGATCGAGGATCTTCTTGCCCAACTCGGGATGGAACACCTCACGTCCACGGAACATGATGGTGATCTTGACCTTGTGACCCTCCTCGAGGAACTTGGCAACCTGTCGGGTCTTGGTGTCGAAGTCGCCCGGGCCGATCTTCGGCCGGTACTTCATCTCCTTGATCCCGACGTGGATCGCCTTGCGCCTCGACTCCTTGGCCCGTTGGGCTGCATCGAACTTGAATTTCCCGTAGTCCATGATGCGGCAGACCGGCGGGTTGGCGCCCGGTGCGACCTCTACGAGATCGAGATCCAGCTCGCGGGCAATGGCCAACGCCTCAGGAAGCGGCTTGATGCCAAGCTGCTCTCCGTCGGGATCGACCAGGCGCACTTCACGGGCGCGGATACGGTCGTTGATACGAGGCTCGTTTGTGGTGATGGTGGCTGCTATTCGAGTTCACTCCCTGTCTTCGGGTCACGGACCTCCCGTGGCCTACGAATAAGGAGCGGAGCCACCACCGGCTCCCACGACTCGCGTCGGGAACCGATCCAATTGACCCGGCGCACGCACGATGCTCGTTCGTGGCCGGGTGGGGGTTTCAAACCGCGATACCCCGCTTCCTCGTCTGTCAGTTGCTTTAGGCTACCAGTCGTGAGCTCACTATGGACACCTGATGGCGAACGACCGGTCGGACGACCCTCCACGGAAGGCGGCGGTGGGGCACCCGCCGGTAACCGCGGCGACGGAAGCGATCTCCCGCCGGACATGAACGAGGACGGCCTGGCCGCTGAGGTCGAGGCCATGCGGACCGAACTGGCCAATTCCCCGGTCGAGATCGTGGTGGCCAATCACTGCTACGGGCTCTTCGAGCTGGCTGCGGTCTACCTCTCCCAGCTGCCCCCCCTGCTCGACCAGGCCCGCCTGGCCATCGACGCTCTGGGCTGCCTGGTCGACGGCCTCGAGGGCCGGCTCGGCGAGACCGAGGGGCAGCTGAAGGACGGTCTGAGCCAATTGCGCCTGGCCTATGTGCAGATCGACGGCGCGCAGCGCGCTGGGGCCGAGGCAGCCTCGTCGGCCGGCGCCAACGGTGGGACGCCGGCCCAACCCGACGCTCCGTCCGGGACCGACGCCGAGGGGTGAACGGGGCGACCGACGACGGGCAGGGGCCGGTCCCCGGTCCACCGCACCAGCCCGCACCCTCCTCCGGGCACCTGGACGGCCCGATGTCCGATCCGTCCCTCGGTTCTGACGGCGCCAAAGGCACCAAAGGCATCGGGGGCATCGATGCCTCCCGGGTGCGCAGCTTCATCGGCCTGTCGATCGGACTGGTGGGCCCCCGGGCCAATCTGGCCGTCTCCGGGGTCCTGATCACCCTCTACGTGCAGCAGCGGGCGTCGGGCGCACTGGCGGTCACCTTCGCCCTCACCGCAGACCGGCTGCTCAGCTGGATCACCTATCCGGTGGCCGGCAGGCTGAGCGACCGGACCCGCAGCCGGGTGGGCCGCCGTACGCCCTACATGGCCGGCAGCCTCATGGTGATGGGCATCGCCACGTGGATGTTCACCGTGGTCGGCGGCTATTGGCTCCTGGTGCTGATGATCCTCATCGCAAGCCAGGCGGCGTCCGTCTTCACCCTGACCAACGTTGCCGTGGTGCCCGAGGTGTTCGGAAGGAGCCGGTGGATCAAAGCCCTGCTCCTGACGACCGTGCTCGGCACGTTGGCCAGCCTGGCTATCAAGGGCACGGTCATCGCCTCCTGGAAGCAGAACGATCCCGCCACCTGGAACCTGCCCTTCCAAGTGGCGGCGGTGATCATGGTGGCGGTGGGCATCGCGGTGCTGCTCCTGGTCCGCGAGGCACCGGCCGCCTCGTTCGGAGCGGAGGCCGATCGCAAGGAGCGGGCCCGGCCGACACTCGACGAGTTGCGGGACATCCTCTCCGGGCCCAACGCCAAGGTCCTGGTCGCCGGTTCGCTGCTGTTCTGGTCCGGGGTCGGATCCACCGCCTACGTCGCCATCCTCTTCTTCCAGCGGATCCTGCACGCGGGTGCCAGTGCCCAGACCATCGCCGGGCTGGCCACCGGACTGCCGGTCTTCCTGATCGGCATCGCCCTCGGGGTGCCACTCAGCCGGAAGCTGTCCCCGATGCAGCTGGCAGTCGGCGCGCCACTGGTCGGTGCGGTTCTCGCCGGTGTGCAGTACTTCGACACCCACATCTGGCAGGCCGTGGTCCTGAGCTACATCGGGGCGCCGTTCATCGGCGCCTACATCATCGTGATGGCTCCCTTGCTCCTGCAGCTGCTGCCCCGGGCGGGCGGCCTCGGCGAGCGGCTCGGCGTCCTGTTGTCCCCGTTCAACCTCTGCAGCGTGGTCCTTGCCTACATTGCGGCGATCGTCATCGACTCGACCGGCAACTACCGGCTGATCTGGCTCTTCCCTGCGGCCACAGGGCTGGCCCACGCCACGGTCAACTGCTGGCTCAAGTTCCCCCCGAAGCAGGCTTCGAGCCCCGACATGGTGAAGCGGCTGTGGGAGTGGAGCGTCGTCCAGGCCGAGTCGATGGCGGAAACCGGGATCGTCACCGGACTGCTGGCCGCGCCCTTGTTGGGCGTGGTCACCAAGGAGGATGCCGACAGCGCCGTGGTCATCGACATGGCCCGGAACATCTTGGGCAATCCCTATGCGGACGACGAGGACGCATCATCGGTAGCATTGCCGGCCCTCCCGGAGGGGCGGCAGACGACACGTGGATCCGCGTCGGACCAGGGTGAGGAGGTTCAGCCGGAATCTGACGGCGACGGGGGCTCGCGCCGGGTGACCGGGGTGACCCAGGTCGGTGGGGGCCCTGACGGCGGCCTGGGGTTCAACGACCAGAAGTCGGGATGGGGCGACTCCTCGGTGAGTTCCTCAGGGGAAACTTCCGACACTCCGGTCGACGGGGACGGCACCGAGTCGGCAACCGACGAGCCGACCGTCACCGGAGGGGAGTCCGGCTCCACCGGCGGCATCCCCGAGGGCGGAGTGACATCGGTCGGGTCCACGGGCCAGGCCAGCGGCTGGGGAGCCGGCGGCTCGGTCACTGCCGAAACGACCGGCTCCGACGTGACCGGCTCCGACGTGACCGGCTCCGACGTGACCGGCTCCGACGTGACCGGCTCCGACGTGACCGGCTCCGACGTGACCGGCTCCGACACGCCCAGCCCGGGTCCGGTCGAAACCGACACGGCCCACACGGCCGCCTCCGACACAGCCGACTCGGGTCCGGTCGAAACCGACACGGCCCCGGGCTGAGCGACGAGGTGCGATCCGTGACCGGAGGCGGAGCGCTCCCCCTCTCCCGCACCGGCACCGACGTCCGCACCGGAACCGACCTGTCCAGGGGCGAGCGTCGAGCCCGGGGCCACCACGCCCGGCAGCGGCCGGACCGAGCGGGCCTCCAGGCGGCCGAGCCGTCCGGCGGCGATCCGGAAGGAGACCACGGCCCCCGCCTCGATGCGCCTGGTGCCATCGGTGATGGCGGTGCAGTGGAAAGGGATCACCTGCCCGGGTCCGTACTCGATCGATCCGAGCCCGCGCTGCTCGTCGAACTCGGCGACGTCGCCCACCAACGGGGCCCGGCCCACGGGCACCAGGCCGGATGACCCGTTCGACAGCGTCGGTGTCATACCAGGCTCCTCAGTGCACGATCTTGGACAGGGCCAGTTCGATGATGTCGGTGGCGCCCCGATCCTTCAGCGCCGGGATCAGGGTGTTGATCTCGGATTTCGGCACCACCGTCTCCACTGCGAACCCGCCGCCCCCGAACAGCTCGGACACGGTCGGCGAACGCAGGGACGGCAGCTGGTCGATCACCCCGGGAAGCTGTCCTGCCGACACATTGAGCTTGACCAGTACCTTGTCCCGCGCCTCCAGCGCTCCCTGCAGGAGCGTGAGCAGCTGCTCCATGGCATGGCGCTTGACCGGATCGGCCCACGAGGCCGGGTTGGCGATCAGCTCGGTGTGGGAGACAAGCAGGGTCCCGACGATCTTCAGCCCGGCGGCACGCAGCGCCCGGCCCGTCTCGGTGATCTCGACGACGCAGTCGGCGATGTCGGGCACCTTCGCCTCGGTGGCGCCGTAGGAGAGGCTGACCTCGGCAGCGACCCTGTGCTCCTCGAGATAGCGGCGCGTCAGCTGGGGGTACTCCGTCGACACCCGGAGCCCGCCCGATCTCCCGGAGGTGAGGGCGGCCAGGTCGGCCACCGATACCACCGGCGAGTCGACGGGCACCGCCAGCACCACCCGGATCGGGTTGGCGGTCACCTTGGAGTACCGGAGGATCCCGAGCGAGGTCACCTTGCTGCCCCGCTCCTCCACCCAGTCGCGCCCCGTGATGCCGATGTCGAACAGCCCGTCGGCCACGTAGAGCGGGATCTCCTGGGGGCGCAGGATGCGGACCTCTTCGATACGGGGATCGTCCACCGAGGCCCGGTAGTCGACGTCCGACGATCGGTTCACACCGAGGTCCGCCGCCGCAAACAGGTCGAGTGTGGCCCGCTCGAGCGAGCCCTTGGGCAGCACCAGGCGCAGCACGCTCAGCGTCTCCCCGTGGTGAAGCCCACGCGTTGCACGCCCGACAGTGCGGTGACCCCTCCCAATACGGTGGCCGTGCGGAGAGCGGTCAGGGCGGCCTCACGGCCCTTGTTGGCCTCGTCGTCCTCCGAGCGCACCAGGGCCTGGTCGACGGTTTCGGTGGTCAGCACGCCGAAGACGACCGGGATGCCGGTATCGAGCTGCACCCGCTGCAGGCCCGAGGCGCACTCCCCCGCTACGAACTCGTAGTGGCCGGTGTCCCCCCTGATCACCGCGCCGAGGCAGACCACGGCATCCACCGCGCCGGAGCCGGCCAACCGCTGGGCGACCACCGGAAGTTCGAAGGCACCGGGCACCCAGGCCACCACGGCGTCCGCCAGGTCGCACCCGGACTCCTCCAGGGCGTCGAGGGCGCCGCGCAACAGGCGGTCGGTGATCCCACCGTTGAACTCGGCGCAGGCAAACCCGATCCTGGCCCTCGCCGGGGAGGGCGTCCCGGCGGATGCGCCGTCGAGGGAGGTACCGACCCGGGCTGCAGTCCTCTCCTTGGCGTCGCTCGGCAGCAGTGTCAGATCAGAGGACGTCATCGAGACCTTCGAGTAGGTGGCCCATGCGCTCGCGCTTGGTCCGAAGGTACTCGATGTTCTGCGGTGTGGGAGTGGGCTGGATGCTCACCCGTTCGACGATGTCGAGGCCGAACCCTTCTAGGCCCCCGTACTTGGTCGGGTTGTTGGTCATCAGCCGCATGGTGGTGACGCCCAGGTCGACCAGGATCTGCGCTCCGATCCCGTACTCGCGCGAGTCGGCCGGAAGGCCCAGTTCGAGGTTGGCGTCCACGGTGTCGAACCCCTCCTCTTGGAGGTTGTAGGCGCGCAGCTTGTGCGCCAGGCCGATGCCCCGACCCTCGTGGCCACGCAGATAGACCAGGACCCCGCTCCCGTGGTCGGCGATGGTGGCCATGGCTCCGTGGAGCTGTGGGCCGCAGTCGCAGCGGAGCGAACCGAAGACGTCACCGGTCAGGCACTCGCTGTGGACCCGGACCAGCGTGTTGGGCTGCCCCCGCACGTCACCTTTGACCAGGGCCACGTGGTGCTCCCCGTCGAGGACCGACTCGTAGGCGTAGACGGTGAACTCCCCGTAGTCGGTGGGAATGCGCGCGTCGGCGATGCGCCGGACCAGCTTGTCCTTGTGCCGGCGATAGCGGATCAGGTCGGCGATGGTGATGAGCAGGAGGCCGTGCCTGTCTGCGAACGCCCTCAGCTCGGGAAGCCGGGCCATGCCCGTCTTGTCCTCGCTCACCACCTCGCACAGCACTCCGGCCGGGGACATCCCCGCCGCCCGGGCCAGGTCGACAGCGGCCTCGGTGTGCCCGGCACGCTTGAGCACCCCACCCGGACGGTACCGGAGCGGGAAGATGTGGCCCGGACGGTTCAGGTCGGTCGGCCGGGTGTGGGGATCGACGAGGGCCTTGATCGTGGCGGAGCGGTCGGCCGCAGAGATCCCCGTGGAGGTCCCGTGCCGGTAGTCGACACTGACGGTGAATGCCGTCCGTTGCGCCTCCGTGTTCGAGGTGACCATCAGGGGCAGATCGAGGTGCTCCACCCGCTCGGGGGTGAGAGGGACACAGATGAGGCCGGACGTGTAGGCGAGGAAGAACGCGATCTTCTCGGGGGTGACCGCATCGGCGGCCATGATCAGGTCGCCTTCGTTCTCGCGATCCTCGTCGTCCACGACCACGACGATCTCGCCGCGCCCGATGGCCTCGATCGCATCCTCAACTCCTGAAAAGGGCATCTACCCTTCGTCTCCCTCTGTTCGATGGCTCCGGGGTCCCGTGGGATTTCGCCCACCGGACCAACTCTTCTCTTTGTCGGCCGGGAGTGGGTCTGCCTTAGGCATTTCTCGACTCGAACGACCACGGTCAAGTCTCGGAGGAGGACAATTCCACCCTCAAGTCGCCCTCCAGGTTACTCACCGACCGCACCCTTCCCCGCCACAGTGCCCCGAGGGTGGGCGCACCCGGTCCGGCGAACAGCGGGCGGGCATCATCCCCGCCGAACAGGGCCGGGGCCAGATACAGGATGTAGCGGTCCACCAGACCCGAGGCGTGGAAGGCGTGGGCCACGCCGGCACCACCCTCGACCAACACCTGCAGCAGGCCCCGGCTTCCCAGTTCGTCGAGCACCGCTCCGAGCTCCCCGGAGAGCTCCACGGCCGGTCGGACCGCGGCTCCGGCCGGTGCGTGGCCCAGCACCACCCGGACCGGCTGGGCATCGGGGCTGCGGAAGCAGGGATCGTCGGGGGGAAGGCGAACGGTCAGGTGGGGATCGTCGGCCCGGACCGTGCCCGCCCCCACCACCACGGCGTCGGATCGCGCCCGCAGCCGATGGGCGTCGAGACGGGCGGCCTCCCCGGTGATCCACCTGCTGGTCCCGTCAGGAGCGGCGATCCTACCGTCGAAGGTGGCAGCCAGCTTGAGGACCACCCACGGCCGGCCGGTCCGGCGGTGCTTCAGGTAGGCGGCCAACTGCTCGCCCACCTCGGCGGCGGCTACCCCCACGTCGACCTCGATGCCCGCCGAACGGAGTGCGGCAATGCCGCGGCCGGCGACCAGTGGGTCCGGGTCCTCGATCCCGACGACCACTCTTCGTGCACCCGCCGCGATGATGGCGTCCGTGCAGGGCGGGGTCCGGCCGTGATGGGCGCAGGGCTCCAAGGTGACGAACAGGGTGCTCCCATGGGCTCGGTGGCCTGCAGCGCCGAGCGCGACGACCTCGGCGTGCGGCCCTCCGGGGGGAGCAGTGGCCCCGGCGAACCAGGCCGGTCCGTCCCGGTCGGCCCCCGCCGGTTCTTCCGGCACCACCACCGCGCCCACCCACGGGTTCGGCGATGTGCGACCCCGGACCGACTCGGCGGCCTCCAGGGCGCGTCCCATCCACTCGCCGTCGTTCCGCCCATCCGGGTGCGGTCCGCTGCTCAGGATGGATTGCCTGCCACTGCTCCAACCGCGGCACGCAGGATGCCCCTGGCTGCCTCGAGTGGGTCGGCGCGCCCGAAGACGGCGGAGCCGGCCACGAACACGTTGGCCCCCGAACGGGCGGCCTCGACGACCGTGTGCTCGTCGAGGCCTCCGTCCACCTCGACGTCGAGGGAGAGACCGGCGGCGTTGGCGGCATCCCGGACCTGACGGACCTTGGGCATCACCTCGGCGATGAAGGACTGGCCGCCGAACCCGGGAAACACCGTCATGCACAGGACCAGGTCGACGATGCCCAGGTAGGGCGCCAACGCCTCGAACGGCGTGTCGGGATTGGCGGCGAGGCCGACCCGGAGGCCGAGCTCCCGCATCTGGCCCACCAGCGCCTCGGTCTCCCCCACCTCGACATGGACCGTGCATCCGTCGGAGCCGGCGTCGCGGAACGGCTCGAGGTAGCGCGCCGGGTCGGTGATCATCAGATGGGTGTCGAAGAAGAGGTCGGTGTGCTCCCGCAGGGACGACACCACCGGTGGTCCGATGCTCAGGTTGGGAACGAAGTGGCCGTCCATGACGTCGAGGTGCAGCCAGTCGGTCCCGGGGGCGACCAGGCCGACAGCGTGGGACAGCCTGCCGAAATCGGCGGAGAGTATCGACGGTGCGACGCGCAGCGCCTGGTCCGGCATTTGGGTCGTGGTCGTCGTCGGGTTCGCCATCACGGACGAGCCTACCGGTGGGACCAGCCGGAGTCGGTGGCCTCACCCCCGGCGGGTCCTCCCCTTCGGCGGCGAGCCGATCCGCTCACTCCCCCAGGGCGTCACCTGGCCCGGGTCGCACGCCGTGGAGCCAGTCCAGTGCCGCCATCGGGCGCTTGCCCTCGGGCTGCACCGCGACCAACCGGAGCCGTGTCCCGTTGCCGGCGATCACCTCGCCCCCGTCGAGGCTCCCGGGGGTGGCGCCGGTTCCCTCGGACACCGCGTGTCCGCCGGGGGCAGTCGCGTCCGCAGGGCCGGTGGCCTCCAGGATGCGCAGCCGACGACCGCGGAACGTGGTCCAGGCCCGGCCCAGCCGGATCACCCTGCGGAGGTCACTCGCCGGTTGCCGCCAGTCGAGCTCGAGCTCGGCCGGCCGGATCTTCTCGGCGTACGACGGCGTTCCGGACTGGTCCCGGGGCGGCGGCAGCCCGGCCGGTCCGTCCCGGAGATGCTCCACCAGGAGGCCGCACCCGATCTCCACCAGGCGGGACCGCAGCGCGTCCGCCGTCTCCTCATGGCCGATGGCCGTCGTCGCCTCGGCGTAGATCCGCCCCGTGTCGAGGCCGGCCTCCACGGCCATCAGGCAGACGCCCGTCTCGGCGTCGCCCTCGAGGATGGCCCGCTCCACCGGGGCGGCCCCCCGCCACCGCGGCAGGAGCGAGAAGTGCACGTTGACCATGGCAAGGCGATCGAGGACCGCCGAGGGGATGATGCGGCCGTAGGCCACCACCACCCCCAGTTCGGCGCCGACATCGAGCACGTCCTCCAGGGCGACGGACACCGGGAGGCCGAGCTCGACGGCTGCCGCCTTCACCGGGCTCGGAGCAACCTCGCTGCCCCTGCCGCGCCGCTTGTCGGGCCGGGTGACCACCAGAGCCACCTCGTGGCCGGCACCCACCAACGCACGCAGTGGGGTGACCGCGGCCTCTGGGGTTCCGAGGTACACCAGGCGGGCCATGGCCGGACGCTACCGGTTCATCGCGCCGACGGAATCCCGGACGGGCTCCGGCGTCGGTCGGGGGTCACACCTCTCGTGGACTGTCAGCCGACACCAGCTTGGCCTCCATGGCCGTGGTGTCGAGCCCGAGGGAGCGATCGCGGAGCACCCGCAGTGCCTGCCTGCGCATGTCCTCCTCCAGGCGCTCGACCATCAGGACCCCGTCGAGGTGGTCCACCTCGTGCTGGAACACCCGCGCCAGGAACTCATCGGCCTCGAGGGAGACCTCCTCGCCGTCGAGGTCGAAGCCGCGCAGGTGGACCTGTTTCGGCCGCACGATGCCCAGTCGCAGGCCGGGGATCGAGAGGCACCCCTCGTCGTGGTACCACTCCCCCTCCGTCTCGACGATGGTCGGGTTGATCATGACCTCGGGGCCCTCACCCACGTCGTAGACGAAGAGCCGCTTCTGCACCCCGATCTGCGGGGCGGCCAGGCCGGCTCCCTCGGAGTCGTACATTGTGTCCACCATGTCGTTGACCAGGCGGACCAGCGAGCCGTCGACGTGCTCGACGTCGTGGGCGACCTGCTTCAACACCGGGTCGCCGTAGACGCGGACCGCATAGGAGGGCATGCACCCATTGTACGGGCTGCGCCCACCCCGCACGCCGTGACACCCCCAGCCAGCCGGACCGCACCGGGGGGCGGAAGCGCCTCGACGCGCCCTACACGTCGGTGGGATCGACCTCCACCCGGAGCCGCTCGGGCGGGCGCGGCACCGCGGCCAGCGCATCGGCCATGGTGCGGTGGTCCGGGGCACGTACCAACCACCGGTCCGACTCGATGGCCGACACGCGCAGTCCCTCGATGGCACGGAGGCCTTCGGCGAAGACCGGGCCACCGGGACCGCGCAGCTCGGCCAGGGCGCCGAACGGCGGGAGGTCGAGGGCCTTGCGCACCTCCCGCTCGGCCACCGCCAACAAGCCGGGATCGGCGTGCACGGCGGCGGCCAGTACCTCGTGCCCGGGGATCCTGGTCTGGACCAGCACCCTGCCGCCCGAATCGCGGCCGCCCACCAGCCGGGCGGCCCGGGCCAACAGGGCCAGCGTCTCCTCGCCGGCGCCGAACCGTGCCGCGAGCAGATGCTGATCGATGTCCAGGAACACCACCACGTCCGCCCGGGCGACGCGATGGAGGGCCGCCTCGGTCCCGACCACCAGCCGCGCCTGCCCCAGATCCGAGGGGTCCGAGCCGCCGGTGACCTCCACCGCGTCGGTCCCGAGCAGCGCCGAGAGCTCCTCGGTCGCCCTGGTCACCCCGATCCTGAGGGCCTTCAACCTGGTCGAGTCGCAGACGGCGCACACCGCCGGCCTCGAGTGCCCGCACCGCCGGCATTGCAGGGCGCCGGCCGACTCGGCCTGTGCCACCGCACCCCCGCACCGGGTGCAGCGGGCCAGGGCCCCGCAGCTTGCGCAGGCCAGCAGCCTCGTCCTCCCCGTCCGGTTGAGGATGCACACCACGCGGCCGTCAGGCCGGTCGAGTACCGGGTGGGCCACCCGGACCAGGCGCTCGGAGAACAGCCCGGTACGCGGGTCGTCGCCGGTCCGGTCGACCACCTCGACCGCCGCCCACCCCCTGCGCTCGACGGCACGCCCGGTGGTGACCAGGTTGGCGTCCTCGGACATGGCCACCGGTGGGCACGGCGTGACCAGGGCCACGTGCGCACCGTCGCGTCGCCCCCGCTCCACCACCACGTCGACCGCCGACCAGGTGGGTGCACGCTCCTCCCGATAGGCCTCGTCGTGCGCATCGAGGACGACCGCGGCCCGCAGCCGCGCGATCGGAGCCCAGGCCGCGGCGCGGGTCCCGACCACCACAGACCGGCCCGAGGACGCCTGCTCCCACCCGTCGGGCATCAGGGCGACCGGCACGCCGGCACGCCTCAGGCGGCCAGCCACCTGGTCGGCCCGCACATGGGACGGCGCCAGCACCAGCAGGCCGGCCGGCCCTGTGCGGTGGATCAATTCGGTCACCACCAGCACGGCGTCCAGGGCCGGTGCCAATCGGACCACGGCCGGGACCCCCGGATCGGCCATGACGGCGTCGACGATGGCCACCGACCCTCCGCCGGGAGAGGCAGTCCTCGGTCCGCCCTCGTCGCCACCGACATCCTCCTGGTCGGGGCCGTGCCGCCCGTCCACCGGCAGCCGCTCACCCCTGACCAACCTGTCCGGCGAAGCGGTACCGAGGAAGGAGGACAGCGGGCCGGCCCATCGCCAGGCCGCCCACTCGGCCACCGCCACCACCGACGGCGGCGGCCCCTGCCCGCTGGACGCGGCCAGGGGCTTCGGGGACACACCGTCGGTGACCGTCACCTGGTCCTCGACCACCCAGGCACCCACCCGTCGCCCGTGGAGGTCGATGCGGATCCGGCTGCCCACACCGATCTCGGGGCCGATGTCTGGGGGGACCGAGTAGTCGAAGCGGCGATGGATTGCCGGTACGTCGGGGACCACGCGGACGAGGTGGGGCACCGGAGGGTCCGATGGCGGGACCACGGGGTGGAGCGGCCCCTGTCCGTCCGTCGAGGGGGAGGGACCCGGCGCGTCCGGGCCCGGCGCCGCTCGGCGGGGAGCGCGGCTCAGAGCCCGAGCGCCTGCTTCAGATCGTCGGCCTTGGAGGTATCCTCCCAGGTGAACTCCTTTTCGGACCGTCCGAAGTGGCCGTACGCCGCCGTCTTCCGGTAGATGGGCCGCTTCAGGTCGAGGTCGCGCACGATGGCCGCGGGGCGGAGGTCGAACAACTCGTCCACCGCTGCTGCGATCCGGGCCGGATCGCTCCGCTCGGTGCCGAACGTCTCCACCAGCAACGACACCGGACGGGCCACGCCGATGGCGTAGGCCACCTGGATCTCACACTTGGTGGCGGCACCGGCGGCCACCACGTTCTTCGCCACCCAGCGGGCGGCGTAGGCCGCGGAGCGGTCGACTTTGGAGGGATCCTTGCCAGAGAAGGCGCCGCCGCCGTGTCGGGCCATGCCCCCGTAGGTGTCCACGATGATCTTGCGACCGGTGAGACCGGTGTCGGCGTGAGGCCCCCCCAACACGAACACGCCGGTCGGGTTGGCCAGGATGCGCAGGTTGTCCACGTCGAGCTCGGGCGGCAACAGCGGGTTGATCACGTTGTCCCTCAAGTCGGGGAGCAGGAGGGTCTCGTGGTCCACACCGGGGTCGTGCTGGGTCGAGATGAGCACGGTCTCGAGGGCCACCGGCCGGCCGTCCTCGTAGGTCACGCTGACCTGGGTCTTGCCATCGGGGCGCAGGTACGGCAGCACGCCGACCCGGCGGACCTGGGCCAGACGCTGCGCCAGTCGGTGGGCCAGCCAGATGGGGAGCGGCATCAGGTCCGGGGTCTCGTCACATGCGTAGCCGAACATCATCCCCTGGTCACCCGCGCCCTGGGCGTTGAGCAGGTCCTCGCCACCGGTGCCGGACCTGACCTCGAAGGCGTTGTCGACGCCCTGCCCGATGTTGGGCGACTGCTCGTCGATGGAGACGATGACCCCGCAGGTGTTGCCGTCGATGCCGTAGGCGTCGTCGTCGTACCCGATGTCCCGGACCACCTGGCGGACCAGCCTGGGGATGTCGACGTAGGTGGAGGTGGTGATCTCGCCGGCCACCAGCACCAGGCCGGTGGTCAACAGCGTCTCGCAGGCCACCCGGCTGTCCGGATCGTCGGTCAACAGTGCGTCGAGCACCGCATCCGAGATCTGGTCGGCCATCTTGTCGGGATGGCCCTCGGTGACCGACTCTGACGTGAAGGTGTATCGGGAACTCACGGAAGGATCCATTCTCATTGGGGGTCTTGGCCCGTGGCAGCAGGCCGCGGTGGCTGGCACCGTGTGCAGGTGGAGCCAGGGCCCGGAACGAGCGGCCGCGTCATCGCGCGCACAACAGCGCGCACACCCTATCCAATATGGCGTCAGCAACGGCGTTCTTGCCCCGCAGGGGCACCTCGGTCGTCGATCCGTCGGCGCCGAGGATGGTGACCTCATTGGTGTCGTGGTCGAATCCGACGCCCTCGGCGGCCACGTCGTTGGCGACCATCAGATCGACCCCTTTGCCGACCAGCTTCGCCCGTGCCCGCTCGAAGACCCTGTCGGTCTCAGCGGCGAACCCGACAAGTACCTGCCCCTGCCGTCGGCGCCGTCCCAATTCGAAGAGGATGTCCGGCGTCGGCTCGAGGATCAGCTCGGGCACGCCGTCGGTCTTGTGCAGTTTGGATCCGTGCACCACTTTGGGCCGGAAGTCTGCCACCGCCGCGGCCATGATGACCACGTCGGCACCCTCGGACCGCGACAGCACCGCCGCCTCCATGTCGGCCGCGGTCTCCACCGGGACCACCACCACCCCCGGCCCCACCGGACGGCTGCTCGCGGTGACCAGCACGACCTGGGCACCACGCCGCGCCGCCGCCTCGGCGAGGGCGTGGCCCTGCTTGCCCGACGAGCGGTTGGTGATGAACCGGACCGGATCGATCGGCTCGCGGGTGCCGCCGGCCGACACCACCACCCGGATGCCGGCCAGGTCGCCTGTGGCCGGCGCGGCGGCGCCCGGGCTGCCCACACCGACGGGACGCCCCAGCAGGTCGAGCACCCGCTCGACGATCAGTGCGGGATCGGCCAGTCGGCCCGGGCCCACGTCCCCACCGGCCAGCCGGCCCTCCTCGGGGGGGATCACCGTCACCCCGCGTGAGGACAGGACGGCCAGATTGTGCTGCACGGAGGGGTGCTCCCACATCTCGGTGTGCATCGCCGGGCACACCACCACCGGTGCGGCAGTGGCCACCAGCGTGGCGGTCAGCAGGTCATCGGCGAAACCGCCGGCATAGCGGGCCAGCAGGTCGGCAGTGGCGGGGGCCACGACGACCAGGTCGGCGCGCTGCCCCAGACGGGTGTGGGGGATGGGCGACGCCTCGTCCCAGAGGCCGATCTGGGTCGGTTCCGATCCGAGGGCGTCAAAGGTGGCCTTCCCGACGAAGCGGGTCGCACGCTCGGTGAGCACCGGCGCCACGTGGACCCCCGCATCGACCAGGCGGCGACAGACCTCCACCGCCTTGTAGGCGGAGATGCCGGCCGACACGCCGAGCACGACGAATGGCGGTGCGTCTGCTGCACCCGGCATGGTGCCTCCCACTTCCGTACCGTCGCCCGGCGTGATTCCCACGACCGTTCCGCCCGTCATCGGTGGCCCGACGTCCGCTAGTCGGTGGTCTCTTCCGCGCTGTCCGGTGCCGCGCTGTCCGGTGCAGCGCTGTCGGCTCCGGTCTCGCTCTCGAGCAGAGCCAGCGCAGCCGCCTCGGCCAGCGCGAGCGCCTCGGGGTCGGGCCGGGTGTAGGTCGCCTTGCCCGCCGCCACCTCTTCGAAGGCGATCGACAGCGGCTTGCCCGACGCCGAGGCCACCTGGGGCGGCACCACGACGCCGATACCTTCGCCGAGCGAGTTGTAGTAGCTGTTCACCTGGCGGGCACGACGCGAGGCCAGTGCCACCAGGGTGAACTTCGAGTCGACCTTGTCGAGGAGATCCTCGATCGGTGGGTCCATGAGCGTGTTCTGAATCTGGGCCATCACGATCCTTCGGGCACGTCGTCGGGTGGGGGGTGGAGGGCTCCGCTGGCATCGCCGTCGGTTGGCCTGAGGGCATCGCCGCCCCCACGGGCGGCGGAGCGATAACGCCCCACTATACCGGCCACGTCGGCGGTGGCCTGTGCGACCTTCTGGTTGACCACGACCGCGTCGGCGATCAGCAACCCCTTGCGCTCCTCTTCCGCCCCCTCACGCAGGCGCCGGGCGATGTGGGCCTCGTCGTCCCCACGGCCCCGAAGGCGTGCCTCCTGCGCGGCGGCGGACGGGGGAATCAACAGGATGAGGGTGGCATCCGGCCGGATCCGGCGGACCTGCTGGGCCCCCTGCAGGTCGATCTCCAACAGGACGTCGCGTCCCGGTGGCGGTTCGGGGACGGGGGTCCCGTAGAGGTTGCCGAGGAACTCCGCCCATTCGAAGAAGCCCCCGGCCTCCACCTGGATATCGAAGGTCGGACGGTCCACGAACACATAGGCGTCCTCGGGCTCGCCGGGTCGGCGCTCCCGCGTGGTCCAGGAACGACTGAGCCACAGGGTGTGATCCTCGGCCACCAGGCAGGCGGCAACGGTTCCCTTGCCGGCCCCACCGGGCCCGAAGAGTACGAAGATGTGTGACCCGGGCCGGACGGCGCTCCGAGTCGGACCCTGTCCGGTCAGCGGGCGGTCTCACGCAGGAGGGCTTCGCGCTGGTTGCTGCCCAGCCCCTGCAGGCGACGGCTCTCGCTGATCCCGACGGTGTCCATCAGGCGACGCGCCTTGACCTTGCCGAGGCCGGGGAGGGACTCCAGTACCGAGAGCACCTTCATCTTCCCCACCGTCTCGTTTCCGTCGGCCATGGCGAGCAGCTCGGTCAGGTTGATCGAGCCCAATTTGAGCTTCTCCTTGACCTCGGCCCGCTCACGGCGGACCTTGGCTGCCTTGGCCAGGGCAGCCTGGCGCTGTTCGGGGGTGAGTGCGGGCGGTTGCGGCATGGTCGAGACGATAGCGCCTCAGCGGACCTCCGGTCATCTCGGTCGTCCGGCTGCCGGGCCGGGCCCCGACCACTCCCGGGCCCACCGACCGGGGAGGGCGCCTCCGGCGACCGGTGCGGAGCTGCGCATGGTCGATACTGGAGCCATGGTTGTGGTCGATCTCAACGCCGACCTCGGCGAGGCGGACGTGCTCACCCCAGAGGACGCCGGCGTCCTCGACGCGGTGACCAGTGTGAGCATCGCGTGTGGATTCCACGCCGGATCACGGAAGGTGATGCGGGACACCGCTCGGGCATGCGTGGCACGCGGTGTGGCCATCGGCGCCCATGTGTCGTTCCGCGACAGCGAGGGATTCGGGCGGCGCGCCCGGGACGTCGCGCCCGCACAGTTGATTGACGACATCATCGAACAGTGCGCCACTCTCCTCGAGGAGGTCGGGTCGGCCGGCGGTACGGTCGCCTACGTCAAACCCCACGGCGCGCTCTACCACCAGATGTCCGCCGACGCCGTAGTGGCCACCTCGGTTGTGTCCGCCGTCTCGCGCCTGGCCATCGGGACCCTGCTGACCCAGGCGGGCAGCGAGGCGATCGCTGCGGCCCACCGGTCCGGCCTGAGGGTGGTACTCGAGGGCTTCCCCGATCGCGGCTATCTGGTGAACGGCCGCCTCGCTCCGCGCCACCGGGCCGGCGCGGTGGTGGACGATCCGGCCCATGTCGCCGACCGCGCCGTGAGCCTCGTCCACCGGGGCGGCATCGAAGCCATGAGCGGGCAGTGGACGCCCGTCGCCGTCGAGACGCTGTGCATCCACGGGGACTCCCCCTCGGCCGCGGCGACTGCCGCCGCTGTGCGGGCCGCACTCGAGGGCGCCGGCATCGCCGTGCGCCCGTTCGCGAAGCCGGGCGGGGTCGCTTGAACCGCCACCCCACCGCGCGGTTGACGCCCTACGGGGACAGCGCGTTCCTCATCGAGGTCGCCGACGTCGGAACCGCCCACCTGGTGGCGCGGGCCATCGCCCATGCCAGCCGGACCGGTCGGGCGCCCGACGGCATCGAGGACCTGGTGACGGGATTCGCCAGTGTGGTGGTCCGGATCGATCCCGACGGCGACCGGCTCGAACAGTGGGAGCAGTGGTTGGCCGACCTGGTCTCCCGGGACGGGAGGGGGGCGTCCGCCTTCGGCTCTGACGCTCCCGAGGGGTCGGGCGGGGACCCGGAGGGGGTGGCCCGCACGATCGATGTCCCGACCACGTTCGACGGCCCCGACCTCGAGGTCGTCGCCTCCGGCATCGGATGCAGCCCGGCGGGCGTGGTCGAGTTGTTGACCCAGGCCGAACTGCGGGTGGCCTTCGTCGGCTTCGTCCCGGGATTCCCCTATCTGACCGGTCTTCCTCCCGAACTGGTGGCGGTGGCCCGGCGCTCCACCCCGCGCCCGTCGGTGCCGGCCGGCTCGGTGGCCGTGGCCGGCGGGTTCGCCTCGATCTATCCCCGGGCCACCCCCGGCGGGTGGATGCTCCTCGGCCGCACCGCGCTCCCGCTCTTCGATCCGGATGCGCCGCCCTACGCGCTGGTGCGGCCCGGGGACGCCGTGCGGTTCTCCGAGATCGCCGACTTCAGCCGGCACGCCCCGACCCCCCCGCCCCCGGCCCGGCCGCGCCCACCGCTGGCTGCCGGTGGCCCACGGTTCGTCGAGGTCCTCGACCCCGGCTTCTTGAGCCTGGTGGTGGACGGTGGGCGCCGGTCGGTGGCAGCCATGGGCATTCCCCGCAGCGGTCCCTGTGACCGGACGGCCATGCGCCTGGCCAACCGGTTGGTCGGGAATGCCGACGGGGCCGCGGCCGTCGAGTGCACGGCCTCCGGCCCGACGCTCCGGTTCGAGGGGGACGGCCATGTGGCCGTGGTGGCATCGTCTGCCGACGCCGTCGAGGTGCGGATCGACGGTCACCCGCTCCGGACCGGCGCCGTGGCACCGGTCCGGAGCGGTCAGACGGTCGCCGTCGGGCGGCTGGGCGTCGGGCTCCGGGCCTATCTCGCCGTCAGCGGCGGCTTCGACACCCCGGAGACGGTGGGCTCGCGGTCGTCGGACCTCTTGTCCGGCCTGGGCCCGGGTCCCCTGCTGGCCGGTGATCGGCTCGGCCTGGGCGCCCCGGCCAGGCCGCACGGCCACCTCACCCCGGCTGGCGCGCTCTCCGACCCGGGCCGTCCGGCGACGGTCCGGGTCGTGGCCGGACCCCACGCCTTCCCCCCCTTTGCGCTGAAGGGCCTCGTCTCGGGGCCGTGGGCCGTGGGAGACGCCACGAACCGGATCGGCATCCGCCTCACCTCCGACCGCCGCCGGATCACCCCGGACCCCCGGGGGATCCCCTCCACGGGGATGGTCGCCGGGGCGATCCAGGTCCCTCCGGACGGGAACCCGATCGTCCTCATGCCCGACCACGCCACCGTCGGAGGGTACCCGGTCGTCGCCTGCGCGATCACCGCCGACCTGCCCATCCTGGGCCAGCTCCGGCCCGGGGACTCCGTCGTCTTCACCGAGGTCGACCGCCCCACGGCACGCCACGCGCATCGCCGGAGCGAGCGCGGCCTGGCCGGGAGGGTGGCCGGTTGGTACCCCACGGCAGCGGGGACCTGACCGCCGGAACCGCCTCCCCCGGATCGCACCTCCGCCGCCGTGCCCGTCCCCCTGGGGGCCACCGGTTCGGGAGTTGCCCGGGAGAGTGGCACGATAGGAATCGACAACCGCGAGGGGTGCCCATGCGCATCCCTCGGACGAGAGGAGCCGGACGTGGGAGACGGAGACCAGCACGGGGACGAGGAGATCGGGATCTTCCAGTCGCGTGACGACGGCCAACTCCACTTCACACCGGAGACCGCCGCCTCCACGTTTCCGGTGACCGCACCCACTGACGCCACGCCCCTCGAGGAGGACGAGCCCGAGGGAGTCATCCCTCCGAGCCCGCTGTGGGCCATGAAGGAGCGCCGGCACGAGCAGTGGTTCCATGTCTTCGGGCACCCCGATCGCATCAGGGACTGCATCGGCACGGACGACGCCACCGTCTACGTGATCGACGACGGAAGCCACCACTGCATGATCGGGCGACGGGTGGGTGCCTCCGTCGACGGCTGCGTCTACAGCCTGGTGGCGCGCATCACCAAGGCGACCTACGGGTCACTGTCGTCGGGTGCCATCGACGCGAGGCAGGCATTCCTATCCGCATCCGACGCCGGCCTCAGCGGCACCGTCGAGGGGGAGGGCGTGTCCAACATCTTCGACGTCGACTACTACGAGCAAGCCGAGGACATCCCCGCCCGGTACCTGCCGCCATCCGCGTTCATCGAGTTCGCCGAGGACCTGCCGACCGCCGACCGCTGAGGGGCCGAGGGGCCGGCCTCCGGACCTTCCCCCCCTCAGGCCAGGGCTTCGCCCATCTCGTCCCGGGCCCGCCGGGCCGCCGCGGCCAGCGTGCGGACGTCGGGGCCCGCCGCCAGCACCGAACGGGACACGTTGGCCAGCACCGAGCCCGGTGCACACCCTCGGAACAGTGCCCCGGCGTCCACCGCCGAGGCCCCCTGGGCCCCCACCCCCGGGGCGAGGATGGTCCCGCCCAGTTCGGGCAGCGGGAACGTCGAGGGTTGCAGTGTGGCGCCGACCACCGCTCCGACGGTCCCCGAGGGCGCACCGCCGGCGCGATTGGCCTGGGCGATCTCCGCCAGAAGCATGTCCTCGACCGAGGGCCCGGCGCCCGAACGGGTGAGGGCCCCCTGCAGGACGCGGCCTTCCGGGTTGGAACTGCGCACCACCACGATGACCCCTCGCCGATGGGCTCCTGCCAGGTCGATCATCGGCTGCAGTGCTCCGAGACCCAGATAGGGCACCGCGGTCACCGCGTCGGCGCAGAGCGGACTGTCCGGGTCCAACCAGGCCGTGGCGTAGGCAGCCATCGTGCTCCCGATGTCGGCTCGTTTGGCATCGGCGATGACGAGCAGCCCGGCCTCCCGGGCCTCGACCAGCAGCCACTCGAGCGCCGCCAGGCCCGTGGATCCGAAGCGCTCGAAGAAGGCGACCTGGGGCTTGACCACCGGGACCACGCCGGCGAAGGCCTCGATGCATCGGATCCCGAACTGGCGCAGCCCCTTCGCATCGTCGGTCATCCCCCACTGCCCGAGGAGCTCCCCGGACGGATCGATGCCCGCACAGAGAGGACCGGTGGCGGCCACCGCGGCAGCCACCCGGGAGCCGAACCCGCCAATGGGCTCCGGATCACCCACGGCCGGCTCCCCGCAGTTCCCGGGTCGACCGGATCCCCCGTCGGGAGCACCACGTCTCGAGCTCGCGGAGTACCGTGATCGGGGCCTTCGGATCACGGAAGGTGGCGGTGCCCACCTGGACCGCGTCGGCCCCGGCCATCAGCAGCTCCACTGCGTCCTGTCCGGTCATCACGCCACCCACGCCGATGATCGCTGCCTCCGGATGGGCCGTCCGGACGTCATAGACGGCGCGGACCGCCACCGGACGGATGGCAGGGCCCGACAGCCCACCCCCGGCCGGCCCGGACCCGAGGACGGGCCGCCTCGCCTCGACGTCGATGGCCATGGCCAGCACGGTGTTGACCAGGGTCAACCCTTCGGCGCCGGCCTCGAGGGCCGCGCCTGCCACCTCGGCGATGTCGGAGACGGTCGGGCTCAGCTTCGCCCACCGGGGAAGTGCGGGGCAATACTCGCCGACCGCGGCCACCACCTCGGCCGTCGCTGTCGCCGAGTGGGCGAACATCCTCCGCCGGTCCTCGACGTTGGGGCAGCTCACGTTGACCTCGACGGCGGTGAGGCCGGAGACCGCGGCCAGCATGGCGGCGGCACGTCCGTAGTCCTCCACCCGCTGCCCCCAGATGCTGACGACGACCCGCGCTCCGACCGCAGCCAGCCTGGGCAGGTCGTCGGCGATCCACGCCTCGAGGCCCGGGCCCTGGAGCCCCACGCTGTTGAGCATCCCTGCCGGGGTCTGGTGGACACGGGGCGCAGCGTTGCCGGGCCAGGGGTCGACCGACAGGGACTTGACCACCACCGCACCCAGTTCCGACAGGGGAAAGTACGCCTGCAGCTCGTCGGCGTGGCCGGCGGTGCCCGACGCGGTCATCACCGGATTGGGCAGCTCCACCGATCCGAGACGGGCCGAGAGGTCGACGTCGCCGCTGGTCACGGCCCGCCAGGCGCGGCGCACACGGCCGCCGGTGCTTGACCTGCCGGCCAGGATGCTCATCGGGTCACCGCTGGTGGTACTCCTGGAGCGACCGCACCGACAGCGGGTGGCTGATCCAGTCGGCAATGCCTGCTGCTGCGGCCCGGGCGGCTGCAACGGTGGTCAGGTAGGGCACCAGGTGGGCCACGGCCGCCGCCCGGATGTGCAGGCCGTCCGCCCGTGGCCCCCGGCCCCGCGGGGTGTTGACCACGAGCTGCACCTTGCCGCCGGCGATGAGGTCCACGGCGTCGACCACGCCGGGGTGCGAGTCCCCCACCTTGGCCACCACCGTGGACACCGTGATGCCCTCGCCCTCCAACAGTGCTGCGGTCCCCGATGTGGCCGCCAGCTCGAATCCCAGGGAGGAGAACTGACGGGCAACCTCGAGGCCGGCCGCCTTGTCGCGGTCGGCCAGCGAAAAGAACACCGTCCCCTCCACGGGCAGCCGGTTGCCGGCGGCGATCTGGCTCTTGGCGAACGCCAGACCGAACGTGGCCCCGATGCCCATGACCTCGCCGGTGGAGCGCATTTCGGGACCCAAGAGTGTGTCCACACCCGGGAAGCGGTTGAACGGCATCACCGCTTCCTTGACCGAGACGTGCCCGCCCACCGGTTCACCCAGGAGCCCTTCCTCGCGCAGCTCGGCCAGCGTGGAACCGACCATCACCCGGGCCGCCACCATGGCCACCGGCACCCCGGTCGCCTTGGCGACGAAGGGGACCGTCCGGGAAGCCCGTGGGTTGGCCTCGAGCACGTAGGCCCGGTCCCCCTTGACCGCGAACTGCACGTTGCACAGCCCGCGCACCTGCAGTGCCTCGGCAATGGTGCGCACGTACCGCTCCAGCTCGGAGATGACCGACGGTGCCAGGGTCTGGGGGGGCAGCGCGCAGGCCGAGTCGCCCGAGTGGACTCCGGCCTCCTCCACGTGCTCCATCACGCCGCAGATGACCACCTCGCCGGTGGAGTCCCGGACCGCGTCGACGTCCACTTCGACTGCGTCCTCGAGAAAGCGGTCGACCAGAACCGGCCGGTCCGGCGTCACCCCTCCCTCGCGCCCCAGCGAACCGCCGATCCCCGACATGGCCTCCACCGCCTCGACCAACCGCTCGTCGTCGTAGACGATCTCCATCGCCCGACCGCCCAGCACGTAGGACGGGCGCACCAGCACCGGGTAGCCGATGGACGCAGCAGTCGCCACGGCCTGGGCCGGAGTGGTGGCGGTGCCGCCGGGCGGCTGGGGGATGCCCAGTCGACCGCACAGGTCGTTCCAACGCTCGCGGTCCTCGGCGAGGTCGATGGAGGACGGCGACGTGCCGAGCACCAGCTCCTCGGGCAGGCCCGCCGCCAACTTGAGCGGGGTCTGCCCGCCCAGGCTCACGATGACGCCCACGAGGAGACCCTCCCCCTCGGAGGCGGACTGCTCGGCCTCGATCACGTTGGCCAGGTCCTCGGTGGTCAGGGGTTCGAAGTAGAGGCGGTCGGAGGTGTCGTAGTCGGTGGAGACGGTCTCGGGGTTGCAGTTGACCATGACCGTCTCGTAGCCGGCCTGCTGCAGGGCCAGCGAGGCGTGGACGCAGCAGTAGTCGAACTCGATCCCCTGGCCGATCCTGTTGGGCCCCGATCCGAGGATGATCACCCTCGGGCGACCCGACGGCTGCACCTCGTCCTCGTCCTCGGTGGTCGAGTAGTGGTACGGCGTGTGCGCCGCGAACTCGGCGCCACAGGTGTCCACCGTCTTGAACGTGACACCGGCCCCAACTGCGACGAGCGCGGAGCGGATGTCCTCGGGCCGGACCGGGTCGCCGAACAGGTGGGCCAGCTGCGGGTCGGAGAACCCGAGGCGCTTCAGCCGCCGCCACGCCCTCCGGTCGAGGTCGGCCACCTTCACCCCCAGAGTGACCTGGAGGTCGAGGGCCATCCGGGCATCGGTGACCTTGGCGACCTCCGAGAGGAACCAGGGGTCGATGCCGGTGGCCCCGGACAGCTCATCGACCGAGACGCCTCGGCGGAGCAAGGTCTCCAGCTGGAAGAGCCGCTCGGGAGTAGCCGTGGCCACGGCAGTCAGGAGGTCGTCGGTGGGAACCCGGTCGAGCGCGCTCTCCGCCGGATCGGCATTGAGCCCGGCCCGTCCCTGCTCGAGCGAGCGGACGGCCTTCTGCAGCGACTCCGGGAAGGTGCGGCCGATCCCCATGACCTCGCCCACCGACTGCATCCGGGTGCCCAGGACGTCGGTCGACCCGGGCAGCTTCTCGAAGGCCCATCGCGGGATCTTGGTCACCACGTAGTCGATGGTCGGCTCGAACGAGGCGGGCGTGGCGCCGGTGATGTCGTTGGTGATCTCGTCCAGCCGGTACCCCACGGCCAGGCGCGCCGCGATCTTGGCAATCGGGAAGCCGGTGGCCTTGGAAGCCAGCGCGGAGGACCGGGACACCCGCGGGTTCATCTCGATGACCATCTGGCGGCCGTCGACCGGATCCACGGCGAACTGCACGTTGGACCCACCCGTCTCGACGCCGACCCGCCGGATGCAGGCGAACGAGGCGTCGCGCATCGCCTGGAACTCGACGTCAGTCAGGGTCTGCGCCGGGGCCACCGTGATCGAGTCGCCGGTGTGCACGCCCATGGGATCGAAGTTCTCGATGGAGCAGATGACGACGCAGTTGTCGGCGTTGTCCCGCATCACCTCCAGCTCGAACTCCTTCTGTCCGGCGATCGACTGCTCGATGAGGACCTCACTGATCGGCGAGGCGTCCAGTCCTTCGGCGGCCAGGCGCACCAGGTGGTCGCGGTCGCGGGCGATTCCGGTGCCCGCCCCGCCCAGGATGTAGCTCGGCCGCACCATGATCGGGAAGCCGATCGACTCGCCGATGGCCAGGGCCTCGTCCAGCGAGTGGGCGAAGCCCGAGGAGGGCACCGACAGCCCGATCTCCACCATGGCCGCCTTGAACTTCTCTCGGTCCTCGGCCGTGGCGATGGCCTCCGGGTTGGCTCCGATCACCTCGACCCCGTAGGCGTCGAGGACGCCGCTTTCGGACAGGGACATGGTCAGGTTGAGCGCGGTCTGACCGCCCAGTGTGGGCAGCAGGGCGTCGGGGCGCTCCCGTTCGATGATGGCGGCGAGCACGTCGGGGTCGAGGGGCTCCACGTAGGTACGGTCGGCCATGCCCGGATCCGTCATGATGGTGGCGGGGTTCGAGTTGGCCAGCACCACCCGGAACTTCTCCTCGGCCAGCACCCGGCACGCCTGGGTGCCCGAGTAGTCGAACTCACAGGCCTGGCCGATGACGATCGGACCGGACCCGATGACCAGGATCGACTCGATGTCCTGGCGGCGCGGCATCAGCCGACCCCGTCCCGGAGCGACTCGGCCCTGGCCCGGGCTCCGGTGGCGTCCATAAGAGCCCGGAACTCCTCGAACAGGTAGCGGGCGTCGTGAGGGCCAGGACCGGCCTCGGGGTGGTACTGGACGCTGAACACCGGGGCGTCCGTGTTCGCCAGGCCCTCGATCACCCCGTCGTTGAGATTGACGTGGGTGATCTCGGACGAAGTCAGGGAGCCCTCGGCGACCGCGTAGTTGTGGTTCTGCGAAGTGATCTCGACCCGACCGGTCGACAGCCGCTTCACCGGGTGGTTGCCGCCGTGGTGGCCGAAGGGGAGTTTGTAGGTGGACGCGCCCAACGCCGTGGCCAGCAGCTGATGGCCCAGGCAGATCCCGAATACCGGTACCGTCCCGTCCTCGACCAGCACCCGGATCTGGTCGATGACGGCCGCCAGGCCCGACGGGTCGCCGGGCCCGTTGGAGAGGAACACGCCGTCGGGCTCCATGCCGAGGACCTGTGCCGCCGGGGTCGAGGCCGGCACGATTGTGACCGTGGCCATCTCTCCGAGCTGGCGCACCATCGCCTCCTTGATGCCGAAGTCGTAGGCGACCACCCGGTAGGGGCCGGTGCCCCGGGTCACCATGGATGCGGTGGTCACCTCGGACACCAGGTCCACCCGGTCGATGGGCAGGGCGGCGCGTGCCGCAGCCAACAGGTCCGCCTCGCCGGACGTGCCGAACGCGCACGACATGGCCCCTCGGTCGCGCAGGTGGCGGGTGAGCCGGCGGGTGTCGACCCCGGTGATCCCGGGCACGGAGAACCGGATGAGGAACTCCTCGAGGCTCCCCGTCGAGCGCCAGTTGCTGGGCCGGTCGGCCAGGTCCCTCACGATGATCCCCCGGCAGTGGGGGCGGGCGGCCTCGTCGTCGGTGGGATTGACCCCGTAGTTGCCGATGTGGGGGTAGGTGAAGGCGATGACCTGGCCGGCATAGGAGGGGTCGGTGATCACTTCCTGGTAGCCCGAGAGCACCGTGTTGAACACCGCTTCGCCCGTGGCCACCCCGCCGTCGGGGAGCGCGCCGATCGCCTCCCCCTCGAACACTGCTCCGTCGGCCAGGGCCAGCAGCGCCTCGTCGCGGCGGGCAGTACCGGAACGGGCGCTCATCGCTGGGCCTCCGCGTCGATGACCACCGGCTCGCCCCGGAACACCGTATGCCGCACCTGGCCGGTGAGCCTGCGCCCCGCATACGGCGTGTTTCGACTGCGGCTGGCCAGTGCCGATGGATCGACCGTCCAGGTGGCCGTGGGGTCGATCACGCACAGGTTGGCCGGTGCCCCGGGCACGATGGGGCCGCCCTGCCCACCGCCGCCGATCGGGTCCAGCCCGACGAGGGCGGCGGGCTGCCAACTGAGCAGGGCCAGGACCCGCTGGAGGGGAAGGTCGAGCTCGCTCACGGCCAGGGCCAAAGCCGTCTGGAGGCCCAGCATGCCCGGTGGGGCCTGGTCGAACGGCAGGTCCCTCGACTCGGGGGCGTGCGGTGCGTGGTCGGTGGCGATCGCATCCACGGTGCCGTCGGCCAGCCCGAGCTTCACCGCCTCCACATCGGACGCCGGGCGCAGGGGCGGGTTCACCCTGAACAGCGGGTCGAAGCCGGCAGTGGCAGCTTCGGTCAGCGAGAAGTGGTGGGGGGCGACCTCGGCGGTCACCGCCAGTCCCTCGGCCTTGGCCCGGCGGACCATCTCGATGGAGACCGCGGTCGACAGGTGCAGGAAGTGGATGCGGCCCGCGGTGGCCCTGGTCAGGGCGATGTCCCGGGCCACCATCACCTCCTCGGCTGCCGCGGGCATGCCGGGAATGCCCAGCCGACTCGACCAGGCGCCTTCGTGCATGGCCCCGTCGCACGCCAACGAGCCGTCCTCGCAGTGCTGAGCCAGGATGACACCCAGGCCCCGGGCGTACTCGAGGGCCCGTCGCATCAGCCCGGCCGACTGGACGCCGGCGCCGTCATCGGTGAAGAGGCGCACCCCGAGGCCGGCGAGCTCGGCCATCGGAGCCAGTCGCTCGCCGAGCCGCCCGACGGTGATGGCCCCGGCCACCGCCACCTCGGCGGTTGCCGAGAGCGAAAGCTCCTGCACGTTGCGGACGGCCTCGGCGGAGTCGAGGGGCGGATCGGTGTTGGGCATGGCCACCACAGCGGTGTACCCACCGAGGGCCGCCGCCCGGGTTCCGGTCTCGATGGTCTCGGTCTCCTCGCGGCCCGGCTCGCGCAGATGGGTGTGCAGGTCGACCAACCCGGGTGCCACGATGCAACCCTCGGCCTCGAGCACCACCGCACCGCGCGGGCTCTCGATCCGTTCCTCCACCGACGCCACCTTCCCGTCGGCCACGAGCACGTCGGCCCGTCGCTCGCCGGTGGTGTCGGAGACGGTGCCGCCCCGGATCACCAGGGTGGGCCCGGACGGCGCCGTTCGGCCGGTGCGCTCAGTCACGGAGGGCCCCTCCGGCCGGCCCCTGCCCGAGCAGCAGGAACAGCACGGCCATCCGGATGGCCACGCCGTTGCTGACCTGGTCGGTGATGAGGGCCGCTGGGAGCTCCGCGACGTCCGAGGCGATCTCCACCCCCCGGACGATCGGTCCCGGGTGGAGGATCAACGCGTCGGGTTGGAGCACCGCGGCCCGTCGGGCGGTGAGGCCGTAGCCGGCGGTGTACTCGCGGAGCGAGGGGACGAACGCCCCACTCCCCCGCTCCGACTGGACACGTAGCAGCGAGACCACGTCGGCCTTGGGCAGGACCGCGTCGAGGTCGTGGCTGACCGAGGCCACCGGCCACCCCTCGAGGGAGGGAGGGAGCAGGGTGGACGGCGCCACCAGGGTGACCTCGGCGCCCATGGCGGTGTAGGCGGCGATCTGGGAGCGGGCAACCCGGCTGTGGCGAATGTCACCGACGATGGCCACCCGGAGTCCCTCCAACCGGGCAAGCCCTTCGTCGCCGCCGCCGAGCGCCTGGCGCACCGTGTAGAGGTCGAGCAGCGCCTGGGTCGGGTGCTGGTGCCAGCCGTCGCCGGCGTTGATCACCACGCAGTGGTCCACCCACTCGGCCACCCGGGCCGGGACGCCCGAGGAGCTGTGGCGGATGATCACCGAGTCGATCCCGATCGCTTCGATGGTCTCGACCGTGTCGCGCAGGGACTCGCCCTTCTTCAGGGAGGAGGACCCAGCGGCAAAGGAGAGGACGTCGGCCGACATGCGTTTGGCCGCCGTCTCGAACGACATGCGGGTCCTCGTGGAGTCCTCGAAGAACAGGGTGGCCACCGTCCGGCCACGCAGCGTCGGCACCTTCGGGTTCGCCCGGCGGCCCACCTCGACGAAGGAGTCCGCCACCCGTAGCACCTCGGTGATCTCCTCGGGGCCGAGGTCCTCCATGCTGAGCAGATGGGTGGGGAAGGCGCTCACCGACTGACCAGCTCCCCGAGGGAGACACCCTCGTCGGAGACGTCCACCATCTCGTCGCGGCTGGTGGGGAGGTTCTTCCCCACATAGTCGGGCCGGATGGGAAGCTCGCGATGGCCCCGGTCGACCATGACCGCCAGTTCGACCACCTGGGCCCGCCCGTACTCCCCCAGGGCATTGAGGGCGGCACGGATGGTGCGGCCGGTGAACAGCACGTCGTCGACCAGCACCACGGTGGATCCGGTCAGATCGAAACTGATATCGGTGACCGCCTCAGGAAGTACCGGCCGGAGGCCGATGTCGTCACGGTAGAAGGCGACGTCCAGCGTGCCCACCGGGATGGTGGCACCCTCGGCCTCGGCGAGCGCCTCGGCCAGGCGCTGGGCGATGCCCACGCCACCCGTCTGCAACCCGATCAGCACGACGTGTTGGAGGCCGCGGTTCCGCTCGGCGATCTCGTGGGCCATGCGGGTGGTCGCCCGGCGGACGTCCTCGGCCGACATGACCTGGGCCCGGGGAACGAACACAGCACCCCGCGGGCGGGTGTGACTGCGCTCTCGTTCGGCCACCAGATCCTCCTGTCCGTTCGGGCCTCACAGGACCCGCTTCACGGTCAGAACCCGACTATACCCGGTCGCTTCGGATCCGGCGACGGTACCGCATTGCCGGAGGTATTGACATAGGGCAACGGGGGTACGCGGAGTTCGGGCCGCGGTGCACGGGGTGCGGGGACTACTCGACGAGCGTGGCCGCGCTCATCTCGGGCGCCGATCCCAGGCCCGGCGGACGGGCTGCCATGAGAAGTGCGGGCACCAACGCCACCACGGTCATGCCCACCACCCACCAGAAGGTGTGGCCGAACGCCGAGGCCAGCGGCTGCACGAATCGCACCCGCTCCGCAAGCGGTGCGGTGGAGACACCCGAGAGGCCGCCGGCCAGGCCATGGATCTGCGTGACGATCTGATGATCGAGCACCACCGCCACCAGGGCCGTGCCGATGGACCCTCCCACCCGCTGCACGATGTTGATGGCCGTTGACGCACGAGGCACCTCGACGTGGGAGAGCGTCTGGTACGCCGCGGAGATGGCCGGCATCATCACGAAACCGAACCCGATCCCCCGGACGAACAGGGACACGGCCAGCAGGGCGAAGCTGGTGTGGGCGCCGAGCTGGGTGTACAGGAGCGTGCCGAGGACGGCCACCAGGAGGCCACCGGGAACGATACGGCCGGCGCCGTAGCGGTCGGTCAGACGGCCGGCCAGCGGCATGACCACCGCGGCCCCGATGCCCTGGGGCGCCATCAACAAGCCGGCGCTCAACGCGCTCTGCCCGCGCACAACCTGGTAGTAGAGCGGGAGCAGCAGCATGCCACCGAACAACGCCCCCCCGAACAGGAACGTGGTGACCGCCGACGATGCGAAGCTCCGGTTGCGGAACAGGAGGACGTCGATCAGCGGCGTGATCTTGGTTCGGAGGGCATGGAGGACGAACCCGGCGATCATGGCCGCCCCCACCACCATCGGGAGCCACACGCTGAGCGGGGATCCCTGCCCCGCCTGGGCCAGGCCGTAGACCAAGAGGGCGAGTCCGGGGGACAGCAGGAGGAATCCGACCACGTCCAGCTTGTGGGCGGCAGTGAGGCGTTCGTGCCCGGGCAGGATCCGTAGGGCGAGCACGATGGCCACGATGCCGATCGGGATGTTCACGTAGAAGATCCAGCGCCACGACACGGTGTCGACGATCAGACCGCCGAGCACGGGGCCGAGAACCGGCCCCAGCAGCATCGGCACGCCCAACACGCTCATGACCCGTCCCATTCTCTGGGGACCGGCCGCGGAGGCCATGATCGACTGGCCGATCGGCATGATCATCCCGCCGCCGAAGCCCTGCAGGACCCGGAAGACGATCAGGCTCTGGATCGACCAAGCCGCTCCCGAGAGAGCGGAGCCGACCAGGAAGAGCGCGAGCGAGACGATCCACATCCGCTTGGCCCCGAAGTGCTCGACGGCCCACCCGGTCAACGGGATGACAGTGGCCAGGGCCAGGAGGTACCCGGTGCTCACCCACTGGACGCTCGACAGCGGGGCTCGGAAATCCCGGGCCAGCGTGGCGATGGCCACGTTGACGATGGTGGTGTCGAGGATCGACATGATGGTCCCGATCACCACGACCAGGGCCAACCGCTTCAGATGCGGATCGAGCCCGGTGATTCCCGTGGAGACGGGAGCTCTGTCGGGCGCAGGTTCCGGAGCGCTGTCGGTGATGTCGCTTGGTGCCACGTCACTCCTTGCTCGTCCAACCGCCACTCGTCCTGCCGCCGGTGCATCGACCGTCGACGGCGGCCGTCCACCTCCCGAGAGGCCACTGCACCGCACGGGACACCAGGGGCTGCATCCCGCCCGGGACGCAACCATCCGGCACCACGGTGCGGCACCCCGATCGTAGGGGAACGTTGCGCTCGGCCGGTCGGCGGCGGGAGCTCCTCTGGTCAGCCCCGGATCTGCACGGCCAGGGTGGCCAGCACCCCGTTGACGAAGCGGCCCGAGTCGTCGGTGGAGTAGGCCGAGGCCAGCTCCACGGCCTCGTTGAGGATCACGGCCGTCGGGATGTCCGGGCGCTCCAGCAGTTCGGCCACCGCCAGGCGGAGCACGTTCCGGTCCACCACGGCCATCCGGTCGAGGTCCCACCCGATGGCGGCGGCGTCGACCAGGCCGTCGATCTCGGTTCCACGCGACTCCACGGTTCGCACCAGGGTGGCGGTGAACGGATCGGGCTCCACCATCAGCGCATCGAGCACCACCGAGGGAGAATCACCTTTCAGCTCCGCCTCGTAGAGGAGGGTGAGGGCCCGTTCGCGGGCTTGGTGGCGGGGTGCGGGTTCCATGGTTGCGTCATCGTGATGCTGCGTACTGCGTGCTCGAGCGGCTGCGTGCTCGGGTGGCAGCGGCGGTCAGCCACGAGGGCGCCGTCCCGATGGCGGTGGGCGTGCCCTCCGGCCGGTCGGTGGTCGGCCACTGTCGGCGCCCTGCGCCTGGCGCCTGTCGTCAGGCCCGGGTCAGGTACTCCCCCGTGCGGGTGTCCACCTTGATCTTCTCGCCCGGATTGACGAACAGGGGCACCTGGAGGACCAGTCCCGTCTCGAGCGTGGCCGGCTTGCGCGCCCCGGAGACACGGTCCCCCTGCAGTCCGGGTTCGGTGTCGGCTACGGTCAGCTCGACGGCGGCGGGAAGGTCGACGCCGATGATTTCGGTGCCGAAGAACTGCAGCACTGCATCGTCGCCCTCCTTCAGGTAGTTGGCGGAATCCCCGAGGAGTCCGGTCTCCACCTGGAGCTGCTCGTAGGAGCTGGTGTCCATGAACACGTACTCCGATCCGTCCCGATAGAGGAACTGCATCTCTCGCTTGTCGATGATCGCCTGCTCGAGCTTCTCGTCGGCCCGGTAGGTGCGCTCGATGACCGCTCCGGTCCGCTGGTTCTTCAGCTTGGTGCGGACGAAGGCACCGCCCTTGCCCGGCTTGACGTGCTGGAACTCGATGACGTTGAACAGGCCTTCGGGCAGGTTCAGGGTCATGCCATTGCGGAGATCGTTGGTCGAGACGGCCATCAGACGGCAACTTCCTTTGGGAACTGGGTGAGCGAACGGCTGCCGTTCTCGGTCACCACCAGGGTGTCCTCGATGCGGACCCCGCCCGTTCCGGGCAGATACACGCCCGGCTCCACGGTGACCACGGTGCCGGGCACGAGGATAGCAGTAGACCCTGGTCCGACCGATGGCCCCTCGTGGATCTCGAGGCCCACCCCGTGCCCGGTGCCGTGCTCGAATCGGTCCGCCCATCCCGACGAGGCGATGACCTCCCGGCAGACCTGGTCGACCGAGCCGGCCACCGCTCCGGGCGCCACTGCGTCGACGCCGGCCCGCTGTGATGCCGCCACTACCGCGAACACCTCGGCCATCCCGCCCGATGGGGTGCCACCGACCCAGAAGGTGCGGGTCATGTCCGAGCGATAGCCGTCGAACACCGCACCGAAGTCGACCACCACCGGGTCGCCCACTCCGATCGGGCGGTCGCCGGGGCGCGCATGGGGCTTGGCCGAGTTCTCGCCGGAGGCCACGATGGTCTCGAAGGCACGGTCCTCCGCCCCCCGCTCACGCATGGCGTGGTCCAGAGCGGCGGCGAAGCGGGACTCGGTCAGCGTTCCGCCCGTCCCGCTGCCGGCGGCGGCCAACAGGGGAAGCACGTCGGCGAGGGCTTCGTCGGCAATGGCGGCGGCACACTCCATCCGGGCCACCTCACCGGCGTCCTTGGCCATGCGCAGGCCCTCGACCAACCCTCTCGTCGCCAAGAGCTCGATCCCCACGAAGAGGTCGTCCCACGACCGCTGCGCCGACCAGGTGACGTGGTCGGCCTCCAGGCCGAGCGACCGGATAGCGCCCGATTCGACCACCAGCGCCTCCCGCTGGGCGTGCACGCCACCGATACGGATCTCGATGTCCGCGTCTACGCCGACAGCGGACAGCTGCTCGAGTGCCTGGGTGCGGTACCTCCCGTCCGAGGTCAGCAGTGCATGGTCACCGGTCACCAACAGGAGGCCTGCCGAACCGGTGAACCCGCTCAGCCACCGGATGCTTGTGGCGTTGGTGACCAGCAGTCCGTCCACCGGTCGCCCGTCGGCTCCCGCCCGGTCGAGGAGCGCCCTCAGACGATCGAGCCGGCCCGCCACCTCGAGTGGCGCCAGGGGCGCCGCCCCGTTCACTGCGCTCGGGTCGCGTTGAGCATCCTGACCACTGCCTCGACGGCCAAGGGATAGCCCAGCCCTCCGAAGCCGGCGATGGACCCGTCGGCCACCGGTGCGATCGTGGAGACATGCCGGAACGGCTCGCGGGCCGCCGGGTTGGAGAGATGGAGCTCCACCACCACGCCGGCGAACGCAGCCAGGGCATCGTGGAGCGACCACGAGGTGTGCGAGAGGGCCCCCGCGTTGACGATGATGGCGTCCGCCCGGCCCCGGGCCGCATGGACGGCCTCCACCAGTGCTCCCTCGTGATTCGTTTGGAAGTGCTCGAGTGAGTACCCGAGTTCCTCCGCTGCGGCACGGGCCGCGGCGACGTGGTCGTCGAGAGTGTCGGACCCGTAGACGGCCGGCTCGCGCTCGCCCAGCAGATTGAGATTCGGTCCGGACAACAACACGATCAACCTGCTGCTCGTCACTGTCCTCGACCACCCTCCCGATGCTGCATCTCTGCAAGGGTAGCGACCACGTCGGTCCGGTCGATGCCACGCACGACCTCGACGCCATCGGGGCCGTCCAGCACGAACGTGAGATCGTGGTTCGCCTTCTTGTCCCGGGACATGAAGGACAACAGCCGGCCCGGGTCGACTTCGGCCGGCAGCAGCGGCGACAGGTCGAACGCCCCCACCACCTGCCGGTGCAGTTCTGCCCGCTCGTCGTCGATGCGGCCCAGCCTGCGGGCCAGCAGGCCGGCAAAGACCAGGCCGATGGCCACCGCCTCTCCGTGCCGCAGGTCGGATCCCGACTCGGCACCGAAGGCGGAGGCCTCGAGTGCGTGGGCCAGGGTGTGCCCGTAGTTGAGGACCATCCGCCGATCGCCCTCACGCTCGTCCGCAGTCACCACCTCGGCCTTGATGGCGACACACCGGGCCACCTGCTCGTCCAACGGCAGGTCGAGAAACGAGGACGCGGACCGGTCGTCGAAGCCGGCCTTGCCCCCGAGGAACGCATACTTGGCCATCTCGCCGCGACCCGACGCCCACTCGCGTGGGGGCAGCGTGGACAGGACCTCGGTGTCGCACAGGACGGCCTTGGGTTGCCAGAATGCACCGACCAGGTTCTTCCCCTCCGGGATGTTGACGCCGGTCTTGCCGCCGATGGCGGCATCGACCTGTGCGAGCAGCGAGGTGGCGACGTTGACGTACGCGATCCCACGTTGGAACGAGGCTGCGGCGAATCCGGCCAGGTCGGTGACGACGCCACCCCCGACGGCGACTACGACATCGGATCGGCTGAGCCCGGCCCGGGCGAAGTCCCGACAGAGGTCCTCGACGACGGCCAGAGACTTGGCCTGCTCCCCGTCGGGCACGTTGAACCGGTCGGACGGGATACCCGGGTCCACGGAGACCCCGATGCCGGCCTGGGTGACGATGGCGGCCCGGGCGGCATCGGGCAGCACCGCAGCCAGGATGCCGGCCAATTGCCGGCGGGTATCGTCGCCGATCAAGACGTCGTAACGGCGCTCCCCCAGCTCCACGGGCACCGACCTCATCGGCCGCCTCCGGTCTCGAGGCCCGCGGCGGCGAGCACGCGGTCCACCACCTCGGCGGGGGCGAGGTCGTCCACGTCCACCACCGCCGCCGCCACCGATGCGTACAGGGGCCGGCGGACGGCGTCGAGCTCGCGCATGGCACGAGCCGGATCCTCACCGAGCAACGGCCGCCCGTCGCCACTGCCCACCCGTCCGGCCAGGGTCGCGGGGTTCGCACGCAGCCACACCACCGTGCCCGAACCGGCCAGAAGGCTCCGGTTCGCCTCCGACAGGACCACCCCACCTGCAGCCGACACCACCACCGGTTGGTCCCCGGAGAGTGCTCCGACCAGCACGCGGGTCTCCTCCGCCCGGAAGGCGTCCTCGCCGCGCTCGGCGAAGAGTTCGGGGACGGTGCGCCCCGTTTCGGCCATCACCTGGGCGTCGGAGTCCAGGTACCCCCAGCCGAGTCGCTCGGCCGCCAGGCGGCCGACGGTCGACTTCCCGGCGCCCATCATGCCCACCAGGATGAGACGGTCAACCATCGGCCGGGAGCAGAGGTGCCGCAGACGGGGTCTCCCCCAGTGCGGCCAGGTAGCCCTGGCGGTTGCGTCGGAACTCCTCGACCGAGTCACCGCCGAACTTGCGGAGCGCCTCGGAGGCGAGCACCAGGGCGGTCATCGTCTCGGCCACCACCCCCATGGCCGGCACCGCGGTGACGTCGGTGCGCTCCTTGAACGAGACGGTCGACTCCTTGGTCACCACGTCGACGGTTCCGAGCGTGGGCCGGTTCAAACTGGCCAGCGGCTTCATCGCCACCCGGGACACGATGGGGGATCCGGTGGAGATCCCGCCCTCGATTCCCCCGGCGCGGCTGGTGTCGCGTAGATAGCCCCCTCCGAGCAGCGCAGCGGTTTCCTCGTCGTCGTCCCTGGCGATCCGGATGGCATCGTGGGCCTCGGAGCCCCGGAGCCCCGCAACCTCCCATCCGTCGCCGAACTCGACCGCCTTGACCGCCTGGATGCTCATCAGAGCCTGGGCCAGCAGGGCGTCGAGGCGCCGATCCCAGTGCACGTGGCTCCCGAGACCCACCGGTGCCCCGTAGGCGATCACCTCGGCGACGCCTCCCAGCGAGTCGCCGGCCTTGGCCGCCGCCTTGACCGCCGCGATCATCCGCGCCTCGGCGCCCGGGTCGGCGCAGCGCACCTGGGACTCGTCGATGCGGGCCAGGTCGGCCACGGTCGGTCGGGACCCGACCGCGGCCCGCTCGGGACCGAGTTGCACGATGTGGCTGATGACGTCGATACCGATCTGCCACAGCAACAACTTGGCCAGCGTGCCGGCGGCCACCCGGGCCGCCGTCTCGCGAGCAGAGGCCCGTTCGAGCACGTCGCGGGCATCGTTGAGCCCGTACTTGAGCATCCCCGCCAGGTCGGCGTGCCCGGGTCGGGGCTGGGTCAGCATCTTCGACGGGAGCCCGGGGCTCGCCGACATCTCGGTCTCCCACTTGGGCCATTCGGTGTTGGCGATCTCGATGGCCACCGGTGACCCGAGGGTCCGCCCGTGGCGGATGCCCCCGACGAGGGTCACTTCGTCCACTTCGAATCGCATCCTGGGGCCACGACCGAACCCCAGGCGGCGCCGGGAGAGGCCGTGCTGGATGTCCCCTGCCGTCACCAGCAGGCCGGCGGGCAGACCCTCGACGATCACCACGAGGGCCCGACCATGGGATTCACCGGCAGTCAGGTAGCGCAGCATTCAGGCAAATCTACTCGGGCCGACCGGCATTCCGACCTGGGGTGCACCGGTACCGCAGATCACGATCCGGCATGGAACAGGCTCTGGGCCAGGTGTCCGCCCCAGAGGACGGCGATCACCGCCCCGACGGCGAGGGACGGCGCGAACGGGATCCGGGTCTTGCGGCCCGTCGAGGAGACGACCATCATCACCAACCCGAACACCATCCCCATCACGAACCCGGCCAGAAAGGCCACGTAGGCGTGCAACAGGCTGAGGTAGCCGACCGTCAGGCCGATGACTCCGGCCAGGCGCACGTCGCCGAAGCCCATGCCCCGCGGGACGAACCACCAGATGAGGAAGAAGATGCCGAAGGCGACGGCCCCGGCGATGACCGAGCCGATCAGGCTGTGCCATGCGTGGTCCACCGCCGAGGTCGCCACCAGCAGCGGGACGATGAGGGCCAGCGCGGGGTAGAGCAGACGGCGGGGCACCAGCCGATGGGAGAGGTCGGTGACGGAGACCGCCACCAGCATCGCGAAGAAGACGCAGAACGGCGCCAGGATCAGATCGGCGCCGAAGTGTCCGGCTGCCGCTCCGAACAGCCCGCCGGTGACGATGGCCGATCCCACCATCCGGCCGGGGGAACGGCCGGACGGCAGCAGATCCCGGGCCGGGCCCTCCGTCTGAGGCACCTCGACCCCACTCCGGGTGTCGTCTCCCGACGGCGGCGCATCGGCCGCCCCCGGCTGCCCGGCCACCGGCTCCGCATCGCCGATGTCGGCACGCCCGGCGGTCTCGGCGTGCTGGTGGGCAGCGCGTTCCTCCGCGCGTTCCTCGTCCCGGCGGCGATCATCGGCCGCCCGGCTCCGATCGGCCAGTTGTTGGCCGATCGGATCGAGAGCAGCCCCGATGACCAGGCCGGCCACCGAGGAACCGGCGATGAGCAGCGTCTCCACCCCTGGCAACGTACTGGACGGGCGTCGCAGAAACGGGCATCGTGGTCGGATCATGGAGACTCGCACCTTCGACCTCGTCGTCCCCGCTGGCACCATGCCCTGCTACGAAGCGCTGCCGGAGCCCGAGGGCACGCCCATTCGCGGCGCCGTGGTGGTCGTCCAGGAGGCGTTCGGCGTCAACGGCCATATCGAAGACGTGACCCGCAGGTTCGCCGCTGCCGGCTTCCACGCCGTGGCTCCACATCTCTTCCACCGCACCGGCTCACCGGCCCTCGGATACGACGACTTCAGCCTGGTCATGCCCCACATGCAGGCACTCAGCGACGTCGGCATCCTCGACGACGTGGGCGCCGCTGTCGGGTACCTCCAGGGCGCCGGATGGTCCGGCGGTCAGATCGGGGTGGTCGGGTTCTGCATGGGGGGCAGGGTCACCTTCCTCGTGGCCGGCACCATGCCCCTCGGGGCGGCCGTGGGGTTCTACGGCGGAGGGATCGTCACCGGCCGGAGTGAGGCCATGCCGTCGCTGCTCGGTCTCGTCGCGGAGATGCCCACTCCCTGGCTGGGCCTGTTCGGCGACGCCGACCAGGGCATCCCCGTCGAGGACGTGGAACGGCTCCGAGAGGAGCTCGCCACGAACTCGCCGGTCGACACCGAGATCGTCCGGTACCCGGGGGCAGAGCACGGTTTCCACTGTGACGCGAGGCCGTCGTACTCCCCCGAAGCAGCCGAAGACGGCTGGAGGCGGACCCTCGAGTGGCTCGACGCCCATCTGGACGCACCGGCACGATGAGGACCGCAGGCCACGCGCACCCCCCTCACCGGGGGGAATCTCCGGCCTGAGGCCACCCCGGCCGACGAGCGGGTTACGAGGCCGATCACTCGACCGCCACCGGGAATTCTGCCCGGGAACCAGCCCGCTGAAGCCTAAAGCTCCCCCTGGATCCGGTCGATGCTCCAAGCATGCTCAGAAGTGGCCTCGGCCGAGCGAGCAGCGTGCTGGATCCAGACGATGAGCGAAACCTGGCCAGGCTGCTCGGCGACCTTCCCGACATCGTCTTCGTGGTCGACTCCGGCGGCCGACTGCGGTGGGTGAACCATGCCGGTGAGTCCCTGTTCGGCCGCACGCTCCACGACTCGATCGGCCTGTCGGGACTCGACTACGTCCACCCTGACGACCTGGAACTGGTCCTGCGCTCGCTCACCAGCGTGCAGAACAAGGAGATCGGTACGCCGATCGAGATCCGCTTCCGGACGCCCGCTGGGTGGCGACTGATGGAACTGGTCGGTACGCCGGTGGCCTGGCTCGAGGAAGGTGCGGTGCTCCTCGTACTGAGGGATCTGACGCAGCGCCGACGTTTCGAGCTCGTCCACGATCACGACGCCCGCTTCCGGTCCATCGTGCAGAACTCGGCAACGGTCACCATGCTGGTCTCGCCGGACGGCATCGTCGAGTCGGTGTCCGGGGCGCTCACTCGTCTGGTGGGACAAGACCCGGAGCTCGTCGAGGGACGACCGTTGGCCGAACTGGTGCGCGAAGAAGACCGTCCAGCCGTCGCATCCGCGCTGGAGCGCGCATCGCGGGGAACCTCGGCTGCCGCTCCGGTGACCGTCTCGTTGGACCTCCTGCGCCACGGGGGCAACGGGACGGTGCCGTTCGAACTCGCCCTCGTGAACCTGATCGACGATCCGACCGTCGGAGGATACGTGGTCTCCGGTCACGACATCACGGCGCGGACCCTTGCCGAGACCGACCTGCACAACACCCTTTCGCTCCTGACGGCGACACTGGACGCCACCGCCGACGGGATTCTCGTCGTCGACGGCAATGGCCGCTTCGTCAGTTTCAACCATCGGTTTGCCGAGATGTGGCACCTGCCCGACTGGATCTTGGAGCAGCGGGACGACCCGACGGCGATTGCATTCGTCCGCGATCAGCTGGTCCAGCCGGACTCGTTCGTGGCCAAGGTGGACGAGCTCTACGAGGATCGCGAGGCCGAGAGCTTCGACCTCCTCGAGTTCACCGACGGCCGGGTGTTCGAGCGCTACTCGAAACCCCAAAAGGTCGACGGCACCATCGTCGGACGCGCGTGGAGCTTCCGTGATGTGACCGACCGCAAACGGCTCGAGGAACGCCTCTCCTACCAGGCGTTCCACGACTCATTGACCGACCTCGGCAATCGGGCCCTCTTCCAGGACCGCCTCGAGCACGCCGTCGAACGGATCGGACGCACCCATGGTCATCTCGCCGTCCTCTTCCTCGACGTGGACAACTTCAAGAAGATCAACGACACCCTTGGGCACTCGGCAGGTGACGAGTTCCTCCACGCCATGGCCGGGGGCCTCGTCCAATGCCTGCGCAAGGCCGACACTGCGGCGCGCCTCGGGGGCGACGAGTTCGGCGTCCTCGTCGAGGAGCTCGCTGACCCGGAGGACGCCGTCACCTTGGCCGAGCGCATTCTCCAGGCGACACGCGGGATGCTGAAGATCGCCGGCGCGGATGCGGCGGCGACGGTGAGCATCGGGATCGCGTTCGACATGGCCGGCATCACCGGCGATCAGCTGCTGATCAACGCTGACCTTGCCATGTATGCCGCCAAGGAACGCGGCGGGGACTGTTACGCGGAGTTCGTGAATGCAATGCACGACACTGTCGGCAGGCCCTCTTGAACGAGCTGCCGGGGCCGCTGCCCTCGGCGACCGTGTCGACCGGTGGTGACTAGCTGTGGGCCGGCTCGTAGTAGGGGTTGGTGCCGTCGGCATGGTCGGTGACGTCGACGATGTTGGCGATCTCGGGGATAGCCTCACGAAGGATCACCTCGATCCCCTGCGACAGGGTGGCCTTGGCCATGCCGCACCCTTGACACCCACCGCTGAGTCGTAGGTAGACCGAGGCCTCCTCGACGGCCACCAGATCGGCCCGGCCCCCGTGGGAGGCGATGCTCGGGTTCACCTGTTCCTCCAGCACCGAGACCACCCGTCGCGCCAACGGATCGGAGAGTTCGACTTCCGGGGTCGAGGCCATGCCCTTGAGGGTCGGAGCGGAAGGGGTGTTCGGGTTCACGACCACCAGCCCGCCCTCGCCAGAGGCGTCGGTGACGAAGTCGAGGGTGGCTCCCTGGAGCCTGCCCACACTCGATTCGGGGACCACGACCGGCAACTCGTCGTCGTACTGCACGACGTCGCTGGTGGTGGCGTCGGAGAGTGCCTGGAAGTACATGTCGTAGGCGTAGGCACCGTTGTTCACGTCGTTGACCTCGAGCCACAGGGCCAGAGAGTCCGACTCGGACTCGTTGGTCAGCACCTCGAGCACGGAGGCACGCGCCTCGCCGGTGATCGCCAGCACCGGACGGATGTCCTCACCGTCTTCACCCATGCCTGTCATCATAAGGCGGTGTCGACATCCAACAAGCACGTCCCGGCGGAAACCCACGAGTGGGTCAGCTTCGACGACCCCGGCGAGGAGCGCACCTGGCTCTTCGACGTCACCTTTCTGTCCAGCCGCTGGACGTGCATCTTCGGGCACGGTTGCCAGGGGGTGCTGACCGGCCCGGCACCGGAGCTGGTGCAGGGCTGCTGCTCCTACGGCGCCCACTTCACCGGCAAGAAGGACGCACGCACCGTGGAGCAGTCCGCCGCCACACTGTCGCCGGACATATGGCAGTTCCACAGGCAGGGCCAGAAAGGGGTGGTCAAGAAGCTGCCCGACGGTGACCTCGGAACCCGGCTGGTGGAGGGCGCCTGCATCTTCCTCAACCGCCCCGGGTTCCCGGCCGGGCCCGGTTGCGCGCTGCACCTGGCCGCCGAGGCACAGGGGCGCAGTCACGTCGAGCTCAAACCGGAGGTGTGCTGGCAGCTACCTCTGCGTCGCGAGGACGAGACCTCGCCCGACGGGCGTGTCACGTCGGTGGTCCGGCAGTGGGACCGCCGCCACTGGGGCGAGGGTGGCGAGGAGTTCCACTGGTGGTGCACCGAGGACCCGGCTGCCTTCGTCGGGCACGCACCGGTCTACGTCACCATGCGGATCGAGCTCGAGACGATGGCAGGCAAGAAGGTCTACAAGAGGCTGGCCGCCTACCTGGATGAGCGGACGGCCCCGGACGCCCGGATCACCCTGCTTCCGCACCCGACCGTCCGCCGATGAGGTCAGTGGGGGTACGGGCCGGTGCGGGTCACTCGGCCAGTGGGTCGTCCTCGGCCAACGACGCGTCCCGCGGCGTGGTGCCCAGGATCTCGTCGTAGTCGTCCTCCGTTGCCAGACACCACGCCGCGTGCTTGTCATCCGGCTCGGCACCGCACTCGGGGCAGCGCCTACTGGCGGTCGCGACCGACCGCTTCAGACTGCGCGCTTCTTCGAAGCGGCGATGGCGTCCCTTCTTCACGGCAACAACTCCTCGCCCCACCATGGGTGGCACGGCCCCCGCCCCTCAAGCGCCGGGGTGGCCACCGATCACCAGTGCTCTTGAGTGTAGTGCGGGGTATCGGCGCTCGTCGCGCGTCGGCGCCCCGCTACCATCGCACTGTGCCCGATCAATTCGATCCCGACGCCATGGTCAACCGGTTCCGGGCCCGAGCCGAAGCGGTCCGGTCGCGCGGCCTTCCGCCCGTGGAGGGGCCCGATCGCCAACGGTTCAAGGAGCAGGCGCAGTTGGACTTCATGGACTTCGCCATGCTCGGGGACGCCGAGGCCTCCGTCGAGGACGGGATCCTCACCTTCCGGATCGACCTTCGCCCGGCTGCTCCGCCGACCGACGACTGAGCACCGGGCCGGCCGGGCGCGGGGTCGGCCGCGATGCACTCATCCCCCGTAGTTCAACCGGGTGTCCCTCATCTGCAGGACCGCTGTGGTCTCCTCCTCGGTCCCGGCATCCGACGCGGCCGGTCCCTCTCCGGCGTCGACCACTTCTCCGACGACGAGCACGTGGCTCCCCGGCCCCCCTGCGTCCTCGTCCCACCCGAAGGAGTGGCGAACCTCGCAGGCCAGCCAGGCGAGGGCCGAGGAGAGGCACGGGAGCCCTCCGCTCACTTCGTGCACCGGCACCCCCTGCATCGAGCGGGCGCTCCCGCGCTCGTCGAGTTCCATGTCCTGCACCGGCTTGACGAACCGGCGGATCACCGCACGCTCGGAGCGTGGGAGCACGCTGACCGAAAACCCTCCGCCCCCCTCGATCAGGCTGCGTGTCACCGACCCGGCCTCGACGGAGACCGCCACCAACTTCGGTGCGGTGGCCACCTGCATCACCCAGTTGCAGGTCATCAGGTTGCGTCGCCGGCCGGCACGGCTGCCCACCACGAACAGCCCGGTCGGCATCGACCACAGCACCCGCCGCCGCATCCGGTCGTACTCCTCGGGAGTACGTCCCACGGGGACCGGGCCCACGGCGCGGTCAGGAAGCGGCATCGCCGCTCCGGACATCCGTCACCGGCCCGACCGGGCCACCCACCTGGTCATCGATCACCCGGCGAATGGATCCCCTCCAGCGTCGGTCGGATTCGTGGTGGAGGTCGACGGCATGTGCCCGGTGATGGCCTCGATGCGGCCGACCGCAACGGCCAGCAGCGGAGCCATCTTGCGGCGCTCGGATGCCGAGCGCCGGAGGAGCGCAGCGTTCCCCGACGCGCCCTTGTAGCAGTCGTCGCCGGCGGCCGACGCGTCCACGTAGGCGTTGTTCAGATCGTTGGTCAGTTGGTCGTCCGGCGTCGGGAGGTTGCCGATGGCTGTCTGGGCATCGTTGGTCAGCAGAGCGCACACGGTGCGTATGGCGGCCGGGGCGTTGTGCTGGGACAGCGCCAGGTCCACGTTGCGACCGTCCACCTCGAGTGTCCCGATGGCTCCCCCGCCCCCGCCGGTGACCCACGAATCGATCTGCGCCGACGGCGTGCCCGAGTGCTCCAGGCTGGCGCAGCCCGCCAGGCCGGCGGAGCCGAAGAGGACGGCTGCCGCCACGAGTGCCGGTCGCAGCGCCGGGCGGAGGCCCACGCCGGCCGCGCGTGGCGTCCGGGAAGTCAAGCGGGGATACCCGTCCAGTCCGGACGCCACGACGGATCGAGCTGGCGCAGGAACTGGGCGCAACGCTCCTCTTCGGCGTGTTCGCCGATCCCCCCGGCCGCGGACCGCAGGCCGTCGAGGCAGCGCAGGAACCCGCGATTGCTCTCGTGGGCCCAGCGCACCAACCCGGAGCCCTTCCACCCGGCACCCCGCAGGGCGTCGAGGCCCCGGTGGTAGCCCACCCGGAAGCAGGCGTAGGCCTCCACGTCGTCCCGGGCCAACGAACCGAGGGCCGCCCAGGCTGCGAGGGACATCGGATCGGATCGGACGACGTCGGAAACGGCATGGCGGCGGCGGTCGGCGGGCTGGGTGAGGGCCGACTCGAGCCCGACTCGAACCGCATCGGGCTCTGACGGCAGGATCGTCTCGGGCAGGCCCGCGGTCAGCCGGACGGGCGACGTGTCGGACGGTGGCGGGCCGGGGAAGCTCATGTCCGACAGTGTAGGACCGGGCCCGACGGGGCCAGGGTCGCCGGAAAGCGCCGACCACCGCCGGCCCGGCCGTCAGCCGAAACGCACCAGCCGGTACTCCTTCTTGCCCCGACGGAGCACCACGTACCGCCCCGCCAGCAGATCGTCCGGGCCGATCAGGCGGCCCGGGTCACCCTCACGCCGGTTGTTGACGTAGGCACCCCCCTGCTCCACGGTGGTCCGGGCCCTGCCCTTGGAGGGGGCGATGCCCGTCTCGACCAGGAGATCTACGAGCGGCACCCCCTGGCCATCCAGGCGCCCGCGGGAAAGTGCGGTCGACGGTGCGTCGGCGAAGACGTCGAGGAGGGTGCGCTCGTCCAGCATCGCCACTTCCTCGCCGAAGAGCGCGGCAGCGGCATGTTCGGCCCGCCCGGTCTCGGCGGGACCGTGGACCAGGGTGCACACCTGTCGGGCCAACCCCCGTTGCGCCTCGCGCCGTTCGGGGTGCTCCGCGGTGGCCGCATCGAGCTCGAGGATCGCCCCGTGGGGCAGGAAGGTGAAGTAGCGGAGGTACTCGCCGACCACCTCGTCCTCGCTCCGGAAGAAGAACTGGTAGAGCTGGTAGGGACTGGTCCGCTCGGGGTCGAGCCACACCGTGCCGGTCTCGGTCTTGCCGAACTTGGTGCCGTCGGACTTGAGCACCAGCGGCGTGGTCAGCCCCCAGGCCTCCTGGCGGCGTACCTTTCGGATCAGCTCGATCCCCATGGTGATGTTCCCCCACTGGTCGCTCCCTCCCAGCTGGAGCCGGCATCCGAAAGCATCGAACAGGTGGAGGAAGTCGAAGGCCTGCAGGAGCATGTAGCTGAACTCGGTGTAGGAGATGCCCTGGTCGGCGCGTGACAGGCGCGACCTCACCGAGTCCTTGGCCACCATCTGGTTGACCGTGAAGTGCTTGCCCACGTCACGCAGGAAGTCGAACAGGTGCATCGGCTGGAGCCAGTCGGCATTGTCGACCAGCAGGGCCCGCGAGCCCTCGTCGCCCCCGCCGAACTCGATGAAGCGCTGCAGCTGCCCGTGGATTCCCTCCAGGTTGGCCTGCAGTTCCTCTGCGGACAGCAGGGACCGCTCCTCGGACTTTCCCCCCGGGTCCCCGACGAACCCGGTGCCTCCCCCGGCCACGGCGATGGGGCGGTGGCCGGCCAGCTGCAGCCGCCGGAGGTTGCAGACCTGGAGGAGGTGTCCCACGTGCAGGCTGTCCGCCGTGGGGTCGAACCCGCTGTAGGCGGTGATCCGGTCGGCGTTCAAACGGCCCTCGAGGGCGGGGTCGGTCATCTGATGGATCAGTCCGCGGAAGCGGAGGTCCTCGACAAGGTCGGCCATCTTCTCAGCCTGCCACGTCGCCGTCGCAGGCACGGACGCTACGATCATCATCCGGTTCGCCCGGACCGATCCGCCAAGCAACGGCCAGGAGAGCTCCATGCTCAACCCCTACCTCCAGGACAATTTCGCACCGGTGTCCGAGGAGCGGAGCGACGACCACGAGCTCCCCGTCACCGGTGTCATCCCGCCCGACCTCGACGGGCGGCTCCTGCGCAACGGGCCCAACCCGGTTATCGTCCCCGCCGACCAGGCCGACTACCACTGGTTCAGCGGCGACGGCATGATCCACGCCATCTCCCTCGCTGGGGGAAGGGCCACCGGCTACCGGAACCGGTGGGTCCGCACCAGATCACTGGCTGCAAAGGTCGGCACCGCGCCACCCCGGGGCCCGAGCGAACCGATCGACGGCCCCGCCAACACCCACGTCATCCGGCACGCCGGCAGCACCCTCGCCCTGGTCGAGTCGGGATTCCCCCACGCCGTCTCCCCCAGCCTGGAGCGGGCCCGGATCCACGACTTCGACGGCGGATTGGCCTCACCGATGACCGCCCACCCCAAGCTCGACCCGGACACCGGCGAACTGGTCTTCTTCGGCTACGACGTCTTTGGGCCGCCGTTCCTCCGCTACCACGTGGTCGATGCCGGGGGGAACCTGGTGCGCACCGAGGACGTCGGGATCCCCCGGGCCACGATGATCCACGACTTCGGGGTGACCGCTACCCGAGCCGTCTTTCTCGACCTGCCGGTCGTCTTCGACCTCGGGCTCGCCGCCGCCGGACGGTCCCTTCCCTTCCGGTGGATGCCCGAGGCAGGGGCCCGGGTGGGAGTGATGCCCCGGTCGGGGAGGGACGCCGACATTCAGTGGATCGGTGTCGACCCGAGCTACGTCTTCCACGTGCTCAACGCCTATGACGAGGGCGACTCGGTGGTTATGGACGTCGTCCGCTACGACCAGGCCTTCGACACCGCGCCCGGCGAGGTTATCGCCAGCGAGCTGCCCGTCCTGACCCGCTGGACCATCGACCTGCCCACCGGAAGGGTCGCCGAAGAGCGACTCGACGACACCGGCGTCGAGTTCCCGCGGATCGACGAGGCCGTGGCCGGGAGGCGGCACCGCTACGGCTACTGCGCGCTGCTGGGCGACCGGGCCGAGGAGTGGACCTTTCCGGGGCTCGTCAAGTACGACTTCCAGCGCGACGAGGCGACCCGATTCGTGCCCGGCGAGCACCGCTCCGTGGGGGAGCCCGTCTTCGTGCGGGCCGCCGACGGCCGGGCGGAGGGCGAGGGGTGGGTGCTCAGCCTCGTCTACGACGCCGCCCGGGACGCCAGCGACCTGGTCATCCTCGATGCCACCTCGTTCGGCGGGCCGCCGGTGGCCACGGTGCACCTCCCGGCCCGGGTGCCGTTCGGCTTCCACGGATCGTGGGTGCCCGCGGACTCGTGACCGAGGTGCACGCCCGGCGCCTGCCAGGTGACGCCAGTACCTCCGCCGTCCATGGGAGGATGGTCATCCCGCAGCGGACGTATCCGTGACCGGCGCCCGCGGGTCGGAACGCCGATCGGGCGGGACCCAACCAACCGTGCCTCCCACCGACTCCTCCCTGCCGCCCGGCTCCCGGCCGTCCGGTCGATCCTCCGGCCGGCCCACCGGCCGTCCGCGTGGGTCGACCCCGGGTTCGACCCGGCAGGCCAGCACCTCCTCGCCGTTTTCCGGGCCGATCCTGGGCGGCCAGGTGGCCATCCCCACCAAGCGGGAGCTGCGGAGGGCCAAGAAGCGTCGTCGTCGGCCGGCCGAACGGATCCTGCGCGGGCTCATCGTGGTGGTCGTCCTGCTGCTGGTCGTGGCCGGCCTCGGATACGGGTACGTCCACTACCAGTGGAGCAAGGTGTCCTCGAGCCCGTGCGCCACCTGCGTGGTGGCAGCCAGCGGCCAGCCCTACAACGTGCTGCTGATCGGCTCCGACAGCCGGGTCGGGGAGACCCCGGCAGAGGCCCAGCAGTTCGGGAACGCCACCAATGCCGGCGGGCAGCGCAGTGACACCATCAAGATCATCCGCGTCAACCCCTCCACCGGGACGGCCTCGTCCCTCTCCATTCCCCGGGACACGTATGTGACGCTCTCCGGTATGCCGGCGGACAGCCAGCTGTCGCCCCAGAACAAGATCAACGCCGCCTTTGGCAGCGGTCCCGACGCGCTGATCAAGACCATCGAGAACACCTTTGGGATCCCGATCAACCATTACATCGTGGTGAGCTTCTTCGGGCTCCAGGACGCCGTCAACGCGCTGGGCGGCATCTCGATGGACTTCCCCTCTCCCGTGCGCGACCAGGACTGCTCGACCGGGGTCTGCTACAACAACTCGGGGCTCGACATCCCCACCGCGGGCTGCCAGGTACTCGACGGGCAACAGGCCCTCGCCCTGTCGCGGTCGCGTTATTTCCAGTACTACGCGGACGGGCAGTGGAACTCCGACCCCACCTCGGACATCGGGCGGATCGAACGCCAGAACCTGATCATCTCGGCCGCGCTGGACAAGGCCAGGTCCACTTACAACCCACTGCGGCTGAACACGCTGTTCAGCTCGGTGGTCCACGACTTCAGCAAGGACGACGCACTCTCGGCCACCGACCTGCTGTCCCTGGCCGAGCGGTACCACGCCTTCTCCGGCTCCGATCTCCAGGCCTACACACTGCCCACAGCCGGCGCCACCTCGGCGGTGGCCGGAGATGTCGAGGTGGTCCAGCCCGACCAGGCCGCACAGACGCTCACCCAGTTCCTCGGGGGGGCCCCGGGGCCGATCGTCACGCCGCCCCTCGACGCCTACGGCGTGCCACTGACCCTGCCGGTGACCACCACCACCGCGCCCAGCCAAGCCGCTCAGTCGCCGGCGTCGGGCGGGGGAACGGCCACCACCACTCCCGCACCGCCCGGGGCGTCGATCCCGTCCTACGACCCCCGGCCCTGCTGAGCCGGCTCCTCTGCGTCCACCGCGTCGACCGCGTCGACGATGGCCGCGTTGAGCCGGTGGTGGACGGCCACGTTCTCGGATCGGCCCGGTAGCCGTACCCGGATGACCGAGGACCCGCCGCCGGCGAGCCGTCGGTCGAGCGCCTCCTCCAACCCGGCGGGGTCGGCCCCACCGTCCAGGTCGTCCACGGGCCAACCGAAGCCGGCGGCGACCGCGGCGACGTCCGGGCTCTGCGGGGTACCGAAGAGACGGTCGAACGTGGCCGCGTCGAGGGCCGACGCCGGATCGAGGAACGAGAAGATCCCCCCGCCACCGTTGTCGGCAACCACGACGATCAGTGGGATGTCCGAGCCCTCGGACCCCACCAGAGCGGAGACATCATGGAGGAAGGCCAGGTCGCCGACAAAGGCCACCACGGGCCCGGGAGCGCCGATCGCCACGCCCAGGGCGGTGGACACCACCCCGTCGATCCCGTTGGCCCCCCGGTTGGACAGCACCCGGGGCGGCCGGCTGCGGGGTGCGGCGAAGGCCTCGACGTCACGCACGGGCATGGAGGAGGACACCACCAGGGTCGCCTCGGACGGCACCCGGGAGAACAGTCGGTAGGCCAGGGCCGGCTCGGTCAGTGGTCCGCCGTCCCCGGACCGTTCGGTTCCACCGGACAGTTCGGCGGTGATCGCCGCCCACGCCCGCGCCTCGGCCCGACACCACCGGTGCCACCAGTCCGCTTCCCCCTGCCGGGCCTGAGGGCCCTCCCCGTCGGCGGCCGCATCGGGCGGATGCCGGTCGAGCAGGTGGCCGGCCAGGTCGAGACAGAACGATGTCGGGTCCGACCGGACGAACGTGGATGTCGTCCGCTGGGGATCGGACCACCGCCCGTAGGGATCGAGTACGACGTTCGTCCCACCGGCCCCGACGGCGGACACGAAGCCGTTGACCACCTTGGACGCCCAGGGCTCACCGAGCCGGATGATGCACTCTGGCACATGGGCCGAGGCGAATCGCCCGGAACGCAGGATGCCGTCCGCTGCCCCGATGACCCCGGGCTCGTCGAGGCGCACTCCCGAACGGGGATCGGCGAGCACCGGCCACCGGAGGGCTCGCGAGAGCGCCAGCACGGCGGCGGGGCTGCCGCAGCCGGCCCCGGCCACGAGCAAACCCCTGACCCCCGGGCGGATGCCGGCAGAATCGACCAGATGGGACAGCACCCCTTCGGTCGGTGCCACGATGCCCGGGGCGACCACCTGCCACGGCCCTCCGCCCGACCGGCCGCCGTCGACCCCTCCGCCCCTGCCGGGGTCGCCGAGCAACGGCTCGCGGAAGGGCAGGTTGAGATGGACGGGGCCCGGACCATACGGATGAGCGGTCGCGTCGGCCACGGCGCGCGCCGCCAGCGAGCGCCACGATCCACGCGACGCGCCATCGGGAACCCCCGGATCGGCAAACCATCTGGGCGACCGTCCGAAGAGGTGGGTCTGGTCGATGGTCTGTGGAGCACCGACGTCGCGCAGTTCCGGCGGTCGGTCGGCGGTGCACACCAGCATGGGGACCCCCGACAGGTCGGCCTCGACCACCGCCGGATGGAGCTCCGCGGCAGCCGTACCGCTGGTGGTCACCACCACGGCGGGACGCCCGGAGGCCAGTCCGATCCCGAGGGCGGTGAACCCGGCGGAGCGCTCGTCGAGGCGGACGTGGACCTCCATCCCCGGGTGTGCCGCCAGGGCCAACGCCAACGGGGTCGAACGCGAGCCCGGGCATACGACAGCGTGGGCCACACCGCCGCGTGCCCACTCGTCGACAAGCGTGGCGGCAAAGGCAGCCTGCAGGTCCGCATCCCCGGCGGGTTGCGCCGGCGTCGGTACGCTCACTGTGGTACCCCATGTCGTCGGCCCCTCCACCCTCGAGCCCGGACCGCGGGCCTCACTCCCCTCCCCCTGCCACCGACGGCCTGAACGTCGAGCGCACGGGGAGTGGGCCACGGTTGGTACTGGCACACGGCTTCACCCAGACCGGACGGGTGTGGGGTGGGATGGATCTCGACCTGGCCACGGACCACGAGGTGGTGGCGGTCGACCTGCCCGGGCACGGTGGATCGGCGGAGGTGGTGGCCGGTCTGGCCGACGGGGCCCGGCTGTTGGTCGAGGCCGGCGGCGAGGCCACCTATGTCGGCTACTCGATGGGCGCGCGGCACTGCCTGCAGGCGGCCGTGGCACAGCCCGGGCCGGTGGAGCGACTGGTGCTGATCTCGGGAACAGCGGGCACCGACAGCGCCGTCGAGCGCCGGGCCAGGGTGCTGTCGGACGAGGCCCTGGCCGACGAACTCGACCCGCCCGGGGGCCCGGCTCCGACTGGCGAGACCGTCGAGGTGTTCCTCCGCCGGTGGTTGGCCAACCCGCTCTTCGCCGGCATCAGCCCCGAAGCCGACGGCTTCGACGAGAGGCTTCGCAACACCGCGGCGGGGCTGGCCGCAAGTCTCCGCCTGGCCGGGACAGGCACCCAGCAGCCGCTGTGGGACCGGCTCGGCCGACTGGAGATGCCCGTCCTGATCATCACCGGTGAGCGCGATGACAAGTTCACCGCACTGGGTCGCCGGATGGCGGAGGCCATCGGCGCCAACGCCACCCATGTGGTGATCGCGGAGGCCGGCCATGCGCCCCATCTGCAACGGCCCGGCCAGGTCGGCGCGCTCATCCGCAGGCATGCCGGGGCCGGTCGCCGGTAGGCGGCCCGATCGCGTCACGAGATCCACAGCCAGAGCGACACGGAGAGCAGGGCGCCGAAGACAAGCTGCAGCCGACCGGTGGCCGCCAGCACCGGGAGGAGCGCGCGACCCGAGGCGTCGCCGGTCGCCAGCCGCGCCGGTGCCAGCGCCAGGGGAAGTGCGAGCAGCGGGAGGAAGGCCGTCACCGGGTGGTCCGCCCCGACGGCACCGGTGACCGACAACACGGCCCAGGCCAGCACGCCCACGAACGGCAGCGCGACGCAAGCGACGTAGCACCGCCCGGCAGCGCTCCGGCCCACCCGGACGGCCAGGGTGTGCTTGCCGGTCTCCCGGTCGGTCTCGATGTCCCGGAGATTGTTGGCCAACAACAGGGCAGTGGCCAACAGCCCCACCACGACCGCGGCGAACCACACCACCGGCTGGTCCATGCGGAGTGTCTGGACGTAGTACGTGCCCACCGTGGCCACCAGCCCGAAGAACACGAAGACGAACACCTCGCCGAGACCCGCGTACCCGTACGGCCGCGGTCCGCCGGTGTAGAGCCAGCCGGCGGCCAGGCATGCCGCTCCCACCACCAGGATCCACCACGAGGTGGCCCAGGCCAGGGCGAGACCGGCCACGCCGGCCACGCCGAAGGAGAGGAGAGCGGCCCGCTTCACCGCCGACGGCGACGCCAGTCCGGAGGCCACCAGGCGGAGCGGCCCCACGCGGGCGTCGTCGGTGCCCCGGATGCCATCGGAGTAGTCGTTGGCGTAGTTGGTGCCCACCTGGATGGCCAGGGCCACCACCAGGGCGCCCAGGGCCCGCCACCAGACACCCACCTCCGCACCGGCCTGATGGACCAGCGGCGCATAGACCCCCACCGCGCCGGCACGTGGGCTCAGCGGGTGGGCGGCTGCCGTGCCCACCACCACCGGGACGATGGCTGCCGGCAGGGTGCGGGGCCGCGCCCCGAGGACCCAGCACTTGACCGGGCCGGGAAGCGCCGGTGCGGTGGCCGCGCTGTCCGGTGTCACCCGCCTCCCCGCCCAGGGTGGCCGCCGGTCACGGGCGCCGGGGGAAGCGACCGAAGTCCGGCGGGCGGTGCTGTTGGAAGGCATTGCGCCCCTCTTGGCCCTCTTCGCTCATGTAGAAGAGCATGGTGGCGTCGCCGGCGAACTGCTGGAGGCCGGCGAGGCCGTCGTCGGCGGCGTGGAGACCACCCTTCAGCATGCGCAGGGCCAGTGGGGAGAGCGACAGCATCTGCCGGCACCAGGCGACCGTCTCTCGCTCGAGGTCGGCCAGCGGCACCACCTCGTTGACCAGGCCCCAGTCGAGGGCGGTCGCCGCGTCGTACTGGCGGCACAGGAACCACACCTCCTTGGCCCGCTTCAGCCCGATGGTCCGGGCCAACAGGCTGGCGCCGTAGCCACCGTCGAAACTCCCGACCTTCGGGCCGGTCTGTCCGAACCGGGCGTTGTCGGCGGCGATGGTCAGGTCGCACACCAGATGGAGGATGTGGCCCCCGCCGATGGCGTAGCCGGCAACCATGGCCACGACCGGCTTGGGAAGGCGCCGGATCTGGATCTGGAGATCGAGCACGTTGAGGCGTCCGATGCCCTGCCGGGCCACGGCATCGTCGCCGATGTAGCCGTCGTCCCCCCGGATCTTCTGGTCGCCGCCCGAGCAGAAGGCATCGGGACCCTCGCCGGTGAGGATGATGGCGCCCACCGACGGGTCGTCGCGGGCGACGGCGAAGGCGTCGGCCAACTCGAAGAGAGTCTGCGGCCGGAACGCGTTTCGGACCTCGGGCCGGGCGATGGTCAGCTTGGCGATGCCCTCCGCCACGTCGACGTGGATGTCCTGGTACACACCACGGCGTTCCCACGCCGGCAGTGGCGCACCACGGAACCGCTCGACCGGATCGACCGGTGGCCCGGTGATCACCGTCTCGGGCAGTGTGCGCGTTTCGGCCCCACCCCCGTCGGCCTGCTCCGGTGCAACCATTCGACCATTCACTCCTAGAGTCGTTGCTCGTACGGTCGCCTAGGCTACCTCCATGCCGGAGTTGGTAGCGCTCGATCTCGCGGCCGGCCAGGGCTTCGTGGATGCGCTGCGTGCCGCCTGGGACGCCGGCGACGCCGTCCTTCCCGTCGATCCGCGCCTGCCGCAACCTGCGGTGCACCGGCTCTTGGAGGCCCTCCGGCCCTCCCGCGTCGTGGACGCGGACGGAACCCACGTCCTGGCCGGGGGCCAGCCGACGGAGACCGGTGACGCACTGGTGGTGCCGACCAGCGGCACGACGGGCGAGCCGAAGGGCGTGGTCCTGACCCGTGGCGCGGTCGCTGCGTCGGCCCGGGCCACCTCCGCTCGGCTCCGGGTGGACCCGACACGGGACCGCTGGGTGGCCTGCCTCCCCCTGGCCCACGTCGGCGGGCTCTCGGTCGTGACCCGGGCCCTCGAGACGGACACCCCGTGCACGGTCATCGAGCGGTTCGACGCCGCCGAGGTCGGGCGCCTGGCTCGCTCCGGCGCCACCCTTGTCTCGCTGGTGGCCACCGCGCTCCGCCGGACCGACGTGTCCGGCTACCGGGCCGTGCTGCTGGGCGGTGCGGCACCGCCCGGGGAGCTCACCCCCAACGTGATCGCCACCTACGGGATGACCGAGACCGGTTCGGGCGTGGTCTACGACGGCCATCCCCTCGAAGGCGTGGACGTCCGCATCGGTGACGGGGCGACCGGAGCCGTGGGCGAGGTGCTGGTCCGGGGCCCGATGCTGCTGCGGTGCTACCGCGACGGTTCCGACCCCCGGTTGCCCGGCGGTTGGCTGCCAACCGGCGACGCCGGATCGATCGGGCACGACGGCGCGCTGGCGGTGGTCGGGCGTCTGGCCGAGGTCATCGTCACCGGCGGCGAGAAGGTGTGGCCGGTTCCGGTCGAAGGCGTGCTGGCCGACCATCCTGCGATCAGGGAGGTGGCGATCTGGAAGCGGCCCGACCCCGAGTGGGGCGAGCGGGTGGTCGCCTGGGTCGTGCCCCAACCGGACTCCGCCCCTCCGGACCTGAGCGACCTCCGCGAGGTGGTGGCCTCTCGCCTGGCCCCGTGGGCCGCGCCGCGCGAAGTGGTGGTGGTGGCCTCGCTGCCCCGGACATCGAGCGGGAAGGTCCGCCGCTCCGACCTCACCTGACCGGACCTGACCCGCCGAACTGTCGGCCCCCGGTCGTGGACCGATCGGTCAGGTGATCCCGCCGCTCGGGATGCACAGCGCCCCACCGTCGATCACCAGCGTCTCCCCGGTGATCCAGGAGGCCGCGTCCGAGCAGAGGAACAGCGCGGCATTGGCGATGTCGTCGACCTCGCCGAGGCGGCGGAGCGGCAAGCGGCGCGAGATGGCCTCTTCACCCGGTTCCCAGAGCGCCTGGGCGAGCTGGGTCTTGACCAGGCCCGGTGCCAGGGCGTTGACCCGGACCTTCGGGCCGAGCTCTCCGGCCAACTGGCTGGTGAGGTGGATGACCGCCGCCTTGGTCACGTTGTACCAGCCGATGCCCGCTTCCACCGACAGGCCCCCGATGGAGGCGAGGTTGAGCACGACCCCCCCGTCCTCGGCCATGCCGGCGCGCCATGCGGCCTGCACCCATTCGAGGTAGCCGGTCTGGTTCACCCGGACCGTCTTGTCGGCCCGTCCGGTGTCGATCTCCATCAACGGCCCGAAGTAGGGGTTGGTGGCGGCATTGTTGACGAGGATGTCGATCGAGCCGAAGCGCTCGACGGTGGCGGCGACGCAGGCGTCGGCCTGCTCGGGATCCCCTGCGTTGGCGACGCTCCAGGCGACCTCGCCCGCCCGGTCGCCCTTGGCCGCCTCGATCTCGGCGGCCGAGTCGGCCAGGGCCTCGGCCTTGCGGGAGGAGAGCATGACCGACGCACCTGCCCGGCAGAAGGCCAGGGCTATGGCCTGTCCGATCCCCCGGGACGCCCCGGTGATCAGCGCGTTGCTGCCGTCCAGTCGGAGTTCCATGGCCCGACACCATAGACAGCCCGCCGTCACCGTGTGTCCCGGCAGGCTTGCGACCTCATCCCTGACGGGCGAACGCCCGCAGACGGCGTCGGGCGGCAGGCGTCGGTTCACCCGGGGTCGTGGCGCGCCGCCGCGTGCACCTTCCCGCATGCTCCCGCCCTAAGTTTGCAGGCGAAAGGTGTCGATCTCTCCCGTCGAACAGTGAAGAAGGAACTCCGTGCCCCTCATCAGAGACACGCCAGAGGAAGAGCTGTCGCCCTATCTGCGGCAACACACCGGCAATCCGGTGAACTGGTACCCATGGGGCGACGAGGCGTTCGACCGGGCGCGCCGGGAGGACCGGCCGGTCTTCCTGTCCATCGGCTACTCGGCGTGCCACTGGTGCCACGTGATGGCCCACGAGTCGTTCGAAGACCCGGTGACGGCAGCTGCATTGAATGCGTCGTTCGTGAGCGTGAAGGTCGATCGCGAGGAGCGGCCGGACGTCGACGCCGTCTACATGGAGGCCGTCCAGTCCATCACCGGGTCGGGCGGGTGGCCGATGAGCGTCTTCCTTACGCCCGACCGTCGGCCGTTCTACGGTGGGACGTACTTCCCGCCGGACGATCGACAGGGGATGCCGTCGTTTCGGACAGTCCTGGCCGCTCTCACCAATGCGTGGGAGCACCGCCGGCACGAGGTGGAGGAGCAGGCCGACGAGCTCTCCGACGCCATCGCCGCCCGCTCGGTCATCCACACCCGCCCCGGGGCACCGTCGGTGTTCGCTGCCGCCGGTCCGGGCGGCAGCGGGCGTCCGTCCGACCTGCTGGCACCGGCGGTGGACGACCTCGCCGAGCGGTTCGATCCGATCTGGGGAGGGTTCGGGGCGGCGCCCAAGTTCCCACAGCCGACGCTGGTCGACCTGGCCCTCCGTCACTCCCTCCGCCACCGCGGGGAGGAGTCCGGCGCCCGGTCCGAGCACATGGCGGTCCTCACGCTCGAGGCCATGGCCGCCGGCGGCATCCATGACCACCTCGGCGGAGGATTCTCCCGCTACTCGACCGACACCCAGTGGTTGGTCCCCCACTTCGAGAAGATGCTCTACGACCAGGCCGGCCTGCTCCGGGCCTTCCTCCACGGTTGGCAGGTCACCGGACAGCCGGACTTCCTGCGGGTCGTCGAAGGGATCGTCGGGTACGTCGGGCGCGACCTCACCGGGGACGATGGAGGGGTGTACTCCGCCGAGGACGCCGACTCCGAGGGAGTCGAGGGCAGGTTCTACGTGTGGACGCCCGGGCAGATCGCGGAAGCGGTGTCCCCCGGTCCGGACGGACCCGGCCCGCACACTGCAGAAGTCTGCGACGCGGTCACCGCGTGGTTCGGGGTCACCGCGGTCGGCAACTTCGAAGGCCATTCGATCCTCAGGCGGCCCGTCGGGGAGCCGCTGGTGGGTCCGGCCGCGGTGGAGTCCGGCCGGCGGCTCCTGTTCGAGGCCCGCACCGCCCGCGTCCGGCCAGGCCTCGACGGCAAGGTGCTCACCGAGTGGAACGCCATGTACGCGTCAGCGCTGGCGGAGGCGGCCTCGGCCACCGGCGATCCGGCATGGGAGGATGCCGCCGTGTCCATCGGAGAGTTCCTCTGCCGCCATCTGGTCGATGCGGACGGCAGGTGGCTGAGGAGCTGGCAGCCCGGCGGGGGCGCCCGCCACCTTGCCTTCGCCGCTGACTACGCCTGGTTGGTCGACTGTTTCACCCGGCTGGGCGAGCTCACCGGCCGGGCTCGCTGGACGCGGTGCGCCGTCGACACCGCCGAGGCGCTGCTCGCCCTGTTCCGCGACGACCACGGGGGCTTCTTCACCACCGGCCACGACGCCGAGCCGCTGATCGTCCGGACCAAAGAGGTCCTCGACGGCGCCACCCCCTCGGCCAATGCCGTGGCCGCGCTGTCCCTGGCCCGCCTGGGCGCCGTGACCGGTGACGGTCGCTACACCGACGCCGCCCGCCAGGTGGTCGAGACGGTCGGCGACCTGCTCACCCGCCACCCCACGGCCTTCGCCCACACGGTGCTGACCGCCGACCTGCTCCTCAACGGCCTGACCGAGGTGGTCATCACCGGCGACCGCCCGGACCTCCTCGACGTCGCCCGGAACCGCTGGCTGCCCGGTGCTGTCCTGGCCTGGGGCGAGCCCACCGACTCCCCGCTCTGGCAGGACCGCGACGGTGACCGGGCCTACGTCTGCCGGAACCACGTGTGCCGGCTGCCGACCGACGACGCCCACACCCTGGACGATCAGCTGGCCGAGGTGGCGTCATGAGCGAGGGATCGACCCGAACGCCCCGCAGCGGCACCGCTCGCAGTATCGCCCGCTCCATCAAGCACCGGGCCCGGATCGAGGTGAGCGGGGGCACGTCCCTGACCATGCTGGTGTTGGCCTGCCATCCCGAGGACACCATCGGCGTGGACCTCGCGTCGGGTGCCCTGGTCCGGGTGCGGGTGGCGTGGCCCGAGGACCACGGCCCGGACCTGGCACCGTTCGACGTGGTCGAGACCCAGCTCGCCGAGGAACCCGAGCGGGACGATCTGGCCCAGCCCGAGGCGGTCACGGCCAGTGGGCTCCCCCGGCACCTCGGGACGCTCCACGGGCGCCGGGTGCGCCAGCTGCTCCACCACCTGGCGGCCCCGGCCGAGGAGCACGTCCTCGGCTTCCCGGGTGCCTCCGCCCCCTATTGGGAGTTCCGCGGATTCCGGCCGTCGCTGGCATTGGTGGTGCCCACCAAGGGCCCGGTCCTGTTCCGGCGGGTCGGCGACCGGTCGGTCTGGGTCCGCTTCGGCTGGGGTCGGAGCGACAACTGGCTCCCCGTCGAGGATCCGCTGTCCGAGCGTGCCCTCGACGTGGCCCGCCGCGACCGCCTCCAGGGAAAGGACCTGGCCGCCGCCCTCGGGTACAAGCCCCACTACCTGGTGGCCGTAGTGACCACGCCCCGGGACGGCCACTGCTACAAGACGGTGCGGGCCCTACTGCCACGCAGCTGAGCCCGGGTCGCCCCGTGGGGGATCCCATGCCCGTCCGCCCCACGATGTGGCCCCCTCCCGCCGGTCCGGCGTACGGGCGCCGACAGTGCGTCGCCTACAGTCGGCGGTGATGTCCGTCGCCACCTCCCCGCCCTCGCCCCCGGCTACGCCGGTCCTGCCGGACTACGGGGCGGCATGCATCGCCAACGTCGTCCCGAGCCTCCTCGCTCCAACGGATCCCGGCGACCCGGGACCCGACTGGCTTCCCGTCTCCGCCCGGCACGCCCGGCAGGTGGTCCTGCTGGTGGTGGACGGTCTCGGTTGGGAGCAGCTCCGCTCCCGGTCGGGGCTGGCACCCACCCTGTCGGCCGCCGAAGGGATCGACCGGTGCATCACCTCGGTGGTACCGACCACGACCGCCACGGCGCTCACCTCGATCACCACCGGGCGCCCGCCCTGCGAGCACGGGGTGTTGGGCTACCGGATGACGACCGACGGCGAGGTCCTCAACGTGCTGCGCTGGACCGTCGGGAGCGGCGTGGCCCGCGATGCCCGTCGAAGCGTCCCGGCCCGCCGGCTGCAGCCGTTCCCCTCGTTCTGCGGCGCCCCGGGGCCTGTCCCGGTGGTGTCGAAGTACGAGTTCGGCGGCACCGGATTCACCGCCGCCCACCTGGGGAACTCCCCGTTACACGGTTACCGGGTGCTCTCCTCGCTTCCGGTGTCGGTCGGCCGGCTGCTGCGCGACGGCGAGCCGTTCGTCTACGCCTACTACGACGGAATCGACAAGGTGGCGCATGCCAGCGGGCTGGGTGAGCTCTACGACGCCGAGCTCCGGGCGGTCGACCGGTTGGCTGAGGACATCGTGGCGGTCCTGCCTCCCGGCGCCGTGCTGGTGGTGACCGCCGATCACGGTCAGATCGACGTCGGGTCCCGACTCGAACTGCTCGGGCGCGAGGTCATGTCCGGGGTCCGGTTCCTGTCCGGCGAAGGTCGCTTCCGGTGGCTCCACGTCCGGCCAGGCGCGTCCGCCGACCTGCTCGGGTCGCTCACCGACCGCTACGGGGACACGACCTGGGTGATGGAGCGGGACCGGCTCATCGACGAAGGCTGGTTCGGGGGGCCGGTGGACGACGTGCTCCTGCCCCGACTGGGCGACGTGGCCCTGATCCCCCACGCACCGATCGCCTTCGTCGATCCGGCGGACACCGGCGAGAGCCGCCTCGCGAGCCGGCACGGATCGTTGACGCGTGACGAAATGCTCGTACCGTTGGTCGCACTCGGAGGTGAGAACCGTTGATGGAAGACAAGACGCCGGACACCGATCCGGTCGAGGCCGTGACCATCCGTCCCGAGATCGTCGACGGCGGTGGGCCGACCGGCGTGCTGTCGTCCCCGGGTGCCGCCTCGCGCGAGCCGGTGGCGTCCGGTGGGCCCCGGGCCCCGGAGGGCGATCCGGCCACGGGTCAAGGCGACGGCAAGGAGCCGGACACCGAGTCCATCGAGCAGCCGGCCAAGCTGCTACGCATCGGGTCGATGGTCAAGCAGTTGCTCGACGAGGTACGCCTAGCGCCACTCGACGAGGCCAGTCGGGGCCGGCTCCGCGAGATCTACGAGCAGTCGATCCGGGAACTGGCCGAAGGGCTGTCGCCCGACCTGGCTGCGGAGCTCGACCGGATCTCCATCCCCTTCGACTCCCCCACCCCGTCGGATGCCGAGCTCCGGATCGCCCATGCCCAGCTGGTCGGTTGGCTCGAGGGCCTCTTCCACGGGATCCAGGCCACCCTGGTGGCCCAACAGGTCGCCGCCCGTGCCCAGCTCGACGAGATGCGCCAGCGTTCGCTGCCGAGCGGCGGCGATCCGACCATAGGTCGACCCGGCGCCTACCTCTGACCCGGCCCGACACCCCCCGGGGGGCGTCGCGGCGCGCTATCGTCGGAATGACACTGCTGTAACTCGTCCACACCCTGTGGAGAACCCCCTGCAGCGGGGACGAGATCATCGAGGAAGGCGCCGGCCAGGTGGCAACACGGTCGTTCACACATCTGCACACCCACACCGAGTTCTCGATGCTGGACGGGGCTGCCCGGGTGGACGAGCTGGTGCAGGCGGCCGTGGCCGACGGCCAGCCGGCCCTCGGCATCACCGACCACGGGAACATGTACGGAGTCCTCGACTTCTATGCCGCCTGCCGGAAGGCGGGCATCAACCCGGTCATCGGGACCGAGGCCTACATGGCCGCAGAGTCACGACACGAACGCCCGGTCCGGAGGGGAAAGGTCGACGACACCGGTGGTGACGTGGCCGGCGGCGAGAAGCTCTACTACCACCTGACGCTGTTGGCCGAGTCCAACGAGGGGTACCGGAACCTGCTCAAGCTGTCGTCGGCCGCCTATCTCGAGGGCTACTACTACAAGCCCCGGCTCGACTGGGAGCTGTTGGCCCGCCACGCCACCGGCTTGATCGCCACCACCGGGTGCCTCGGCGGGGTGGTCCTCCAGGCCCTGCTGGCCGACGACCGGATCAAGGCAGAGACCTTGGCGGGGCGGCTGCAGGACATCTTCGGCAAGGACAACCTGTTCGTCGAGTTGCAGGACCACGGCCTGCCCGAGCAGCAGAAGACGAATCCGGCACTGGTCGAGATCGCACGGCACATCGGGGCCCCCCTGCTCGCCACCAACGACAGCCACTACACGCACCGCGCGGACCATGTCGCTCACGACGCCCTGTTGTGCGTGCAAACCGGCGCCCTCATCGACGACCCGAAGCGCTTCAAGTTCCAGGGGGAGGAGCACTACCTGAAGTCGGCGGCGGAGATGCGCCACCTGTTCGCCGAACTTCCCGAGGCGTGCGACAACACACTGCTCATCGCCGAGCGCGCCGCCGTGGAGATCGACTTCGGCAGGCCGAGCCTGCCGCGCTTCCCCGTACCCGAGGAGTTCACCGGGGACACCTACGAGGAGCGGGCGGCAGCCTACCTACGCAATCTGAGCATCGAAGGGGCCAAGGAGCGGTACGGCCTCCCCATCCCCCCAGAGGTCATGACCCGCCTCGACTATGAACTCGGGGTCATCGCCGACATGGGCTTCTCCGCCTACTTCCTGGTGGTCTGGGACCTCATCCGGTTCGCCCGCTCGCAACGGATCAGGGTGGGGCCCGGCCGAGGATCGGCCGCCGGGTGCTGCGTTGCCTACTGCCTCCAGATCGTCGATCTCGACCCGATCCGCTACGACCTGCTCTTCGAGCGGTTCCTCAACCCGGGCCGCATCCAGATGCCCGACATCGACATGGACTTCGACGAGCGGTACCGCGGCGACATGATCAAGTACGCGGCCGATCGGTACGGGTCGGACCATGTCGCCCAGATCGTCACGTTCTCGACGATCAAGGCGCGGGCTGCGGTGCGCGACGCGGCCCGGGTGCTCGGCTACCCCTACATCGTGGGCGACAAGATCGCCAAGGCCATGCCCCCCCTTCTGATGGGTCGGGACACCCCGTTGGCGGCATGCCTGGCCCGCACCGATGGATTCGAGGACGGATTCGCCGCCGCAGGCGAACTGCGCACCATGTACGACTCCGACCCCGAGGCCAAGCGGGTCATCGACGTGGCGAAGGGGCTCGAGGGCCTGAGGCGCCAGGACGGCATCCACGCTGCGGCGGTGGTCATCACCGACGAGCCCCTCACCGAGTACGTCCCCGTGCAGCGCAAGCCGGACGGGAACGATCCTGGCAATGCCCCCATCGTGACCCAGTACGAGATGCACGGCGTCGAGGACCTCGGTCTGTTGAAGATGGACTTCCTCGGCCTGAGGAACCTTTCGGTGATCGAGCGATCACTCGACCTGATCGAGATCTCGACCGGATCCCGACCGGACATCGACGGCGTTCCCCTCGACGACCCGGCCACCTTCGCCATGCTTCGCAAGGGCGACTCGATGGGCGTGTTCCAGCTCGAGGGCGGCCCCATGCGCTCGCTCATGCGCTCGCTGGCCCCCACCACGTTCGACGACGTCGCCGCTCTGGTCGCCCTGTACCGACCGGGCCCGATGGCAGCCAACATGCATCGCGACTACGCAGACCGGAAGAACGGTCGCCAGGCGGTCACCTACCTCCACCCGGACCTCGCCGAGATCCTGAGCGACACCTACGGGCTCATGATCTACCAGGAGTCGGTGATGCGGGTCGCCCAGAAGTTCGCCGGGTACAGCCTGGCCGAGGCCGACAATCTGCGGAAGGCGTGCGGCAAGAAGATCCGCTCCCTCATCCAGGCCGAGCGGGAGAAGTTCGTGGCCGGATGTGTCGCCCAGGGGTACGGAGAGCCACTGGGAACCGCACTGTTCGACATCATCGAGCCGTTCGCCGACTACGCCTTCAACAAGTCGCACTCCTACGGTTACGGGTTCATCGCCTACCAGACCGCCTGGCTCAAGGCCCACTATCCGGTCGAGTACCTGGCCAGCCTGCTCACGTCGGTCAAGGACAACAAGGACAAGACCGCGGTCTACCTCGGCGAGTGCCGCGCACTCGGCATCGAGGTGCTCGTTCCCGACGTCAATCGTTCGCTGTCGGACTTCGCCGCCGACTTCTCCGGTGGGGAAGGGAGGCTCGGCGAGCAGGGTGACAGCCCCGGGGCCATCACCTTCGGGCTGGCCGCGGTGCGCAACGTCGGCGAGGGGCTGGTGTCCCACATCGTCACCGAGCGCGGGCGCAACGGCCCCTTCATCGACTTCTACGACTTCTGCCAACGGGTCGATCCGCAGGTCCTCAACAAGCGCACCATCGAGTCGCTGATCAAGGCCGGCGCGTTCGACTCGCTCGGACATCCCCGACAGGGGCTCTGCCTCGTCTTCGAGGACATCGTCGACCGCACCCTGGAGCGCCGACGCGAGCACGATGCCGGTGTGGTCTCGCTCTTCGCCACTCTCGAGCCCGAAACCGACGGCCAGGCCACGGGGTTCGCCGACACGCGAGTTCCGATCCCCGACGTCGAGTTCGGCAAGTCGCAGCGCCTGGCCTTCGAAAAGGAGATGCTCGGCCTCTACATCAGCGACCACCCCCTGATGGGACTCGAGGCCTCGTTGAGCCGCCTGACCGACTGCACGCTGGCCGAGCTCCGTGACGTCGACCCCGAGGCCATCGGTGGCCCCAGCGGCGCCTTCGGCGGCGAGGGACAGATGCGCGTGGTCGGGGGGGTCGTCACCGAGTTGACCCGGCGCTACACGAAGAAGGGCGACCTGATGGCCACCTTCGTGCTCGAGGATCTGAACGCATCCATCGAGACCTTCGTCTTCCCGAAGACCATGGCCGAGTACGGCGCCCTGCTCGACGACGACGCCGTCGTCGTCCTGAAGGCCCGGGTGGATCTGCGCGACGACCGCCTCAAGTTGGTGTGCATGGAAGTCCAGCGCCCCGAACTGGCCGTCGACGGCGCGACCGACCTGAGGATCTCCCTTCCGTTGAACACCCTGACCGACCGCACGGTGGACGGTTTGAAGCGCCTCCTGGCAGAGCACCCCGGTGACTCCCCGGTCTTCCTGCACGTCGGGGAGAAGGTGCTGCGCCTGCCCCCGGAGTTCAACGTGGACAGCCGCCGGGGCCTGGTCGGCGAGCTCCGGGTGCTGCTCGGGCCCAACGCCATCCAGGGCTGAACCCGCGCTTCCGTCGGCCGGACCGGCCCGTTTTCGGCGCTCCGGAGCTGTCGCCGGACCCCGTTCTCCACCCTCGCCGGGAGCGGCGGAAGGGGCCGGATACGACAGACGGCTCCAAATCCCGTAAAATCGGTGGACGGCCCCTGGCGTGGAGGCCCGCAGATGCGTCTGGCCCTCCGGTCCGGCGGTCGACGGGGCTCCGCGACGGACCTGGGCCGGCGGTTGGCGCCGCAGGACGACCGAGGAGTACGGAACGGCTTATGTCCATCCAGGTGGAGACCAAAGATTGCACTTCGATCAGTGATGCGGAGCTGGCCGAAATGGCCGATCTGTGCGCCGAACGAGAACCACGGTTCGATATCGGATTCCTGTCGAAACAACGGGAGGAGTGGGTGCTGGTCACCCGGGCCCGCGAGGGATCCAAGCTCCGGGGCTACTCCTTCTCCACCCTCGAGCGCATCGGTGGCACGCCGTCCCTGCTGATCGGGCTGGCCGCGGTGGACCGCACCTCCCGGGCCGAGACCGTCCTGCGGGCCATCATGGGCGACAAGTTCCGTCGGGCCCTGTTGGCCTTCCCCGACGAGGACGTCCTGGTGGGCACCCGCCTCCTCGGACCCGAGGGATTCCGGGCCTTCGCCGGGCTGACCGACGTCGTCCCTGGTCCCGACCACAAGGCCACCGGGGAGGAGCGGGCGTGGGGTCGGCGTCTGGCCAAGCGGTTCGGGGCGGACGGCCGCATCGACGACCGGACCTTCGTCGTATCCGGAGACGGCAACGAGGCCGGCGGCTTCGATTTCGCCAGTCCCAAGGCACAACCCGACGCGGTCACTGCCGGCTTCTTCGCAAGCGTCGAGGTGGGGTCGGGTGGCCGGCTGGTGACGTTCGGCTGGGCCATGGCCGAGGACCTGGCCGCCGGAAAACTGGGTGGGCACTGACCATCCGCGGCGGCATGCGGGCCCGGGCGCCGCAGCCGGAGCGCGACGGCATCAGCCCGGCGGCACGTTCCAAAGCAATAGCATGGGCACGTGAAGGTTTCGACCCGAGGTGACTATGCCAGCCGGGCCCTCCTGTCCCTGGCGCTCCACACCGAGGGCGACGGGCCCACTGCGGTCCGGGACATCGCCGAGCGCACCGGGCTTCCCCAGCCCTACCTCGAGCAGATCCTCCTGGCACTGAAGGGCGCCGGCCTGGTGCGCTCCAAGCGTGGCGTCGGGGGTGGCTACGTACTGGCCCGTCCCCCCGACGAGATCACCCTGTCCCAGATCGTCTCCGCCGTCGACGGCCCCATCGTGGCCGGCGACTTCGGCCTCCCCCACGAGAACGGCGCCTGCGACCACGAGGGCCAGTGCGTCCTGCTCACCGTGTGGGCCGATGTCGGCGAGCACATGCGCACCCACCTCGAGTCGTTCAACCTGGCCGACATGGTGGCCCGGGCCCAGGGAAAGGTGCCCGCCCTCCGCCAGGGCGCGGGCTGAACCTGACTCCTGCGGCGCCATGCCCGTGAGCCTGTGAGGGCCGGATGAACGCGGCCCGCATCATCGTCCTGATCCTGGGGATTGCCATCCTCCTGATCAACGCGGCCCTCGTGATCACCACGCTGATCGTGCCGCGTTCGGCATCCGGCCTGGCCAGCCTGCCCATGCGCGTGGTGCGGGCCACCTTCCGCCGCATCTCGCTCCTGGCCCGCGGCTACCCGTCCAAAGACCGCATCCTGGCCTTCTCCGAGCCGGTGGCCCTCGTGGTGCTCCTGGCCGGCTGGCTGACCGTGGCCGTCGTGGGATTCGCCCTGATCAACTGGGGGATCGGCAGCCCGACCATCGACAGCGCATTCGCAGAGTCCGGCTCGTCGGTCTTCACCCTCGGGTTCACGCTCGGGAACCACACCGGGTCCCACCTGGTCGACTTCGTGGCGGCCGGCACCGGGATGGTCCTGGTCGCATTGCAGATCGCCTACCTCCCCACCCTCTACGGCGCCTACAACCGTCGCGAGACCCTGGTCACCCTGCTCGAGAGCCGGGCGGGTGCGCCGGCATGGGGCCCCGAACTGCTGGCCCGGCACCACCTGGTGGGGCTCATCGGCAGCCTTCCCGATCTGTTCGCCGAGTGGGAACGTTGGGCGGCCGACGTCGCCGAGAGCCACACCAGCTACCCGTCGCTGCTGTACCTCCGCTCCCCGAGGGCCCAGAACTCCTGGGTGGTCAGCCTGATCGCCGTCATGGACGCCGCAGCCATCTGCCTGGCCATCGACCCGGAGGGCGCTCCCATCGAGGCCCGGATGTGCATCCGGATGGGCTTCACCTGCCTGCGGGACATCGCCCTGGTCACCCGCATCCCGTTCGATCCCGACCCCAGCCCGGACAACCCCATCTCGCTTCCCGAGCCGGAGTTCGACGCCGCCGTCGCCCACCTACGGGAGATCGGCTACCCCACCTCCCGGCCTCCCGAGGATGCCTGGTCGCACTTCCGGGGTTGGCGGGTGAACTACGAAGGCGTCGCCTATGCCCTGGCGGCCTTGCTCAACGCCCCACCGGCCAGATGGACCGGCCCCCGCCGGCTGTTCCGCGGGGAGTCCCTCGAACCGCGCCGCCCGGTGGACCGCCAACCCACCCGCGGAAGCGGACACGCCCACTGACCGACGCCTCCCGCGGAGGGCCCGACGGTCCCACCCTCCGCGGACTCCTACCCCGCGGACTCCGCCTGACGGGCAATACCACGGGTGGCGGCCCCGAGGATCAACCGGATGACGACGGCGATGACGGCGAGGTCGGCGAGCATCTGGACCGTGACCACCAGGCGCGCCGGGTCCGTCTTCGGCGTGATGTCGCCGAACCCGACCGTCGAGAACACGGTGACGGTGAAGTACAGCGCCGAGGTGCGATGCAGCGGCCCTCCGAACGCGGCTAGGTCCGACTGCGCCATGACCAGGTAGGTCCAGGAGAAGATCACGAGGAACAGCGGGATGACGGTGGCCATTGCCACGGCCGCCCGCAGCATCGGACGATCGTGCTTCGAGATGAGGCGGATCTCGTTCATGAGGACGGCCACGAAGAACGCCAGCCCCGCTGACAGGCGCAGGGCGATGGATGCATGCGGGTGGTGGGCGATCGGGACCACGTAGTAGAGCCCCAGCAGCAGTGTCGTGCTCAGGGCGGCACGGAGGCCTGTCCTCACCAGATGGGAGAGCGCAAAGGTCTGGAGGCCCGGCATGCTCGTAGACGCCATGGCGACAGCCTCTCAGTTGGGGATCGTCAGGTCACGGACCCCCGGTGGCTCCCCGAGGGCTCATCCCCGGGTGGGATCGGCGAGGAATGCCAGGAGCCTCACCCGGCGGCGCCGGGCCAGGCGAATGCTCACCCAGCGGCCGCCGACGGTGGCCACGGCCGCCATCGCGCAGGCCAGGGCGACACCCCATCCGAGGTCGTTGTCGGGCAGCTTCCGCGTAAGACCGTGTGGCGACGTGAGGCCCCACAAGAGGAGCGACAGCGCCATGAGGGCCACAGCCAGCAGGGGGACCAGACCGTAGGGCGCCACCACCAGTGTGATCCAGCGCCCGAGCATCCGCCACCTCGGCCGACGATGTTCCCATCGGTAGCGCAACGGCATCGGATGGTACGGGTAGAGGATCCCGACCCACGCCGTGATCGAGAGCACGCCGAAGGGGACGACCCCGATCCAGATGACCGTGTACAGCGTGGCCAACGGATCGTGGGTGAAGATCCCGGTGACCAGCGCGACGACGAGGCAGACCGGTGTCACCACCAGCCAGAGGAAGATGCTCTTGGCCGACAGCAACCTCCGGAGGGCCACCGGGTCGTCGATCGTCGCCGTCACTCGCCGCGAGTCCGGCCCCAGCAGGTTGGTCGCCGGCACGTCCGAGTACATCCATGCGGCGAGGACGAGGGCGAAGGCCAACGTGCCGTGCAGCGTGAACACCTCGTCCTTCAGTTCCGCCGGCAGCAGGAACCAGGACGAGCTCATCAGAGCGCCGTTGACGGCCACGGTGACCAGGCTCTCGAAGGGCGGCCGAAGCGCACGGACGAACTCGGTGCGCACGGCCTGGCAGAGCGTCGCCGGTAGGGACACCTCGGCCGGCTCAGCCACGGCGCCCGACCTGGCTCCGGTCAACACCGGTTCCACTGGAGGACAGCCGGCTGCGCACGCTCCCACCCGAGCACGCTGATCGACGCCGGCCCCAGCACGAAGTAGCGCCCGGCAGCGGGGTCGAGGCCCAGCCACCGGGCAGCCAGCACCCGGAGCACATGGGCATGGGCCACGCAGGCGACGTCACCGGGCTCGGCCCGGCGGACCCGGGCGATCACCCGGTCGACACGCTCCCCCACCTCGGCGACCGACTCCCCACCGGGGGCGCCGTCGTCGAACAGGTTCCATCCCGGCCGGTCCTTCCAGATGTCCACCGTCGTCCGGCCCTCGTAGCTGCCGTAGTCCCACTCGAGGAGGTCCGGCTCGACCACCGACTCCGGACGGAGGCCGGCGAGCTCACAGGTCTTACGGGCCCGATGGAGGGGGCTGGCAAGGACCGCGGAGAACGACTCGGCGGCCAGTGCCGGCCGGAGCGCCCGGGCCTGTCCCTCCCCGACCGGGAGCATGGGGAGGTCGGTGCGCCCGGTGTGGCGGCCGTAGAGACTCCACTCCGTCTCGCCGTGGCGGATCAGGAAGCAGCGTTGCCGAGGATGGCCCATCCGGACAGCCGATCACTCCGAAGAAAGTGAGTGCAAACCGTCCAGGTCGATTCGGGCTGGTCAGACAGTAGCTGAGGCCCCAATTCGGTACATGGAATGTCCAGGGCGCCCTCGGCGTTGGAAAGGGCGTCGACCCTATGACATGAGTGAGGAGAGGGATGACGACGCGTGCGGTCACCAGGGAGAACAAGCGTGCGGTCGCGCCCGGGGGTGCCCAACAGCCCTCCAAGGTCTCGGCCGAGGGCGGAACGGCTTCCCGTCCGCCCCGTGCGGTGCCCGCCAATCGCACCAGGGGCTCGGAAGCTGACAGCCTCGGGCTCTTCCTCCGCGACCTCGACCACCACCCGCTTCCGGACCACGACGCCCAGACCGAGTTGGCCAAGAGGGTGGCCGACGGTGACGAGGAGGCCCGCCGGGAGATGGTGGCCTCCAACCTGCGGTTGGTGGTCCACTGGGCCCGCCGCTACCAGGACCGGGGCGTGGATCTTCCCGACCTGATCCAAGAGGGCACCTTCGGGCTGATGCGAGCCGTCGACAAGTTCGACTGGCAGCGGGGCTTCCGCTTCTCGACGTATGCCACCTGGTGGATCCGCCAGTCGCTGCAGAGGGCTGTCCAGCAGCACGGGCGGACCATCCGGCTTCCCATGGAGGTGGCCGAACGCAACCAGCAGGTGGATGCCGCCCTGTGGGAGCTGACCCATCAACTGCAGCGCCCACCCACCGATGAAGAGCTGGACCACGCCACCAACACCAGTGCCGAGGCGCGGACCGACCTGTCCAAGGCGGCCCGGGTGGTGGCCAGCCTCGACCAACCGGCGACGACCGACTCCACCGCCACGCTCGGCGACCTGGTTTCGACCGACCTGAGCGACTTCGAGGAAGAGGTTGCCTCGGAGCTCACCCTCGAGTTGGTGCGCAAGGCCGTGGATCGGCTCACGGATCTGCAGCGTGAGGTCATCCGGCACCGGTTCGGCTTCAACGGCAGCGACCCCGCCTCATTGCAGACCACTGCCGAGCGGATGGGGATCGGTGTCCGCAAGGTCCGCCAGGCCGAGGCCGAGGCGCTCGGGATCCTGGCCGACAGCGAGATGCTCGAAGCCGCCCACGAGGCCGCCTGAGCAGCGAACCGCCCCCGTGGGTGCCGGCCCGGACGGTCCCGGGGCTCAGTCGGCCAGTGCAGAGAGTTGGTCGCCGAGGTCCGCCGGCAGGTCCGAGGTCCACGACACCGGCTCGCCGGAGCCGGGGTGTTCGAATGCCAGCCGATGGGCGTGGAGGAACGGGCGGGTGATGGAGGCTCCCGGCAGCACCCTCCCCTGAGAGTAGGCCTCGTCGCCCACGACAGGATGGCCGATGGCCGAGAGATGGACCCGGATCTGATGGGTCCTGCCCGTCTCGAGTGAAACCCACACCAGCGTGGTCGGGGCGGGCTCGCTGAACCGCTGCTCGACCCGGTAGCGAGTCATGGCCTCCTTGCCCTTTCGCGAGACGGCCATCCGGGTCGGCGAGCTCACCGACCTGCCGATCGGGGCGTCGACGATGCCGGACGGCTCGTCGATGGTGCCCAGCACCAGCGCACGGTAGACCCGCGAGACCTTCCTCGCCCCCAGTTGGGCCACCAGTGAGTGGTAGGCGTCGGGCGTGCGGGCCACCACCATCAGGCCCGATGTGCCGCGGTCGAGCCGATGGACGATCCCCGGGCGGTCGCGATCGGCCCCGACGGCATCGGGAAGCGAGGCCAGTTCGGGGAATTCCGCCAGCAGGCCGTGGACCAGGGTGCCGCCGCGGTGCCCTGCGCCCGGGTGCACCACCAATCCGGCCGGCTTATCCACCACGATGACCTCCCCGTCGGCGTGGACCACCGTGAACACCACCGAGGGATCGGCCTCCGGGCCGGTCGGTGCGTGCTCCTCCATCCGGTCCACCCGGAGCTCCTGGCCCAACCGCAGCACCGTGCTCCGGCTCCGGACCGTGTGGCCGTCGACCTGGACCCGGCCCTCGGCCACCAGGGTATTGACCGACGACCGCGACAGATCGGCCAGCAGTGCGACTGCCCGGTCGACCCGGACACCGTCGAGGGAGGCCGGTACCTTCACCGTCAACCCACTCACCGCGCTCTCGATCCACGCATCAGGGACACCAGCAGCAAGAGGCAACCGACCACGATGCACGAGTCGGCAACGTTAAAGGTCGGCCAGAAGTGCAACGCGACGAAATCCACCACGGCGCCGTGGTCATGCCGAAACAGGCGGTCGGACAGGTTTCCCAGCGCGCCCCCGAGGATGAGGCCGAGGATCCCCGCCCGCCCGAGTGTCGGAGCCCGCCACACCATCACCAGCAGTACCCCGACCAGAGCGAAGACGACCGCCATCACCAGGGCTGTCTGGCCGGTGAACATACTGAACGCCGAGCCCGTGTTCAGCGAGAGCTCCAGGTCGAGGGTCCCGATCACGTGGATGGGGCCTGCGGGCAGGCGGTCGACGGCCCACCATTTGGTCAGCTGGTCGACCAGGACCACGACGAGGGCGATGGCCACGGCGACCACCAGGCGCCGGGCGCCGTTCTGGCGATCCGGGCGATCGGTCACCGCAGCCGGCTCACCGGTCAGCGTCGTGACAGGCCGCCGCTCTTGCATGCCACGCACAACCTGGCAAAGGGCAGGGCACGGAGCCGGGCCTTCGGAATCGGCTGATGGCATCGCTCGCAACTGCCGTAGGTCTTGCGCTCGATCTTCTTCAGTGCGTCATCGATCTCCTCGACAGCCAGCCCCGCCTGCACCGAGAGGGCCAGGTTCCGCTCGCGGTCGACGGTCACGGTGCCGCCCTCCCCCGACTCCTCGTCGAACTGGACGTCCCCGGGCTCACGCTCGAGGGCCAGCGAGTCGGCTTCGGCCCGCAGATCGACCGACTGCTTCCGGTGGGTGTCGCGCTCCTCGAGCAGCTGCGCTCTCTGCTCCTCGAGGAACTTGACCTCATTGGCATACGGGCCGACGGTGGGGCGCTTCGGCGGTGCCGGCGTGCTGGCGGCCTTCTTGGTAGCCACTGCCTGCCGCTCCTCGGGAGCGGTCTTCGTGGTCGGCCCCGGCATCTTCGTGGCCGCGGGCGCCGCCTTCGTGGCCGCGGGGGCGGTCCTCTTCGCCGCGGGTGCTGCCTTCTTGGCCGGTGCCGCTGCCTTCTTGGCCGGTGCCGCTGCCTTCTTGGCCGGTGCCGCTGCCTTCTTGGCCGGTGCCGCTGCCTTCTTGGCCGGTGCCGCTGCCTTCTTGGCCGGTGCCGCTGCCTTCTTGGCCGCGTGGGCGGTCCTCTTCGCCGTGGGTGCCGCCTTCTTCGGCGCGGCCTTCTTCGGTGCCGCCGCCTTCTTTGCTGCCGTCACATCGACCTCCTTCAGGGTTCCACCCGTGTCTACGTCGCTTCGTCGCTTCCGACCGGATGCCGCGGAACCGGGCTCTCCCCGACCAAGTGACGAGCGGGTGACCCTATCGTGCCGGGCGTCGTGCGGCAATCCATATGCCGGCAACGTGCCCCAGGGACCATACCGGCGCGATGACCGGCACCAAGCAGCCGAGCGACCAGGTGAGGAGGCGTGGGAGGGAGCCGACGGGGCCCCACGGGGGGTTCGGCCTGCTACAGCGGAAGCGGCGAATTCGTGGTGGCCGGGCGGGTCACGACCCCGGTGGGCCGCATCTGGGTCACGTCGCCGCTCGGTCCGGTACCTGTCGTCCGGGGCGACTTGGAGGCCTGTGGATGCCCGGCAACCGGCCTGTTGCCCTCGGACGGCGAGGAGACCGGTACCTTTCCTCCGCTCGGTCCAGGCCCTGCATCCTCTTCGTGCTCCCCGCCCGCGTCAGAATCCGACTGGGGCGCCAGCGGGTGGACATTGTCGTCGACCCACTTCAAGATTTCGCCCAGGATGTTGCGCAGGCGCTGGCGCTCGCTCTCGAGGTGACTGGACATTCCCTCCACCTCGTGGGTGAGCCTGCTCCGTGCCTCCTCGAGGCGCTCGATCTCCCCTCGGAGGCGCTCCTCCGACTCTGCGGCGATCTTCGATGCCAGGCCCTGGGCATCGTCGGTCAACAGCCGGGCCTTGGCATCGGCCTCCGCGATGATCCGAGCGGCCTGGGCCTCCGAGTCGGCCTTGGTCTCGTCGACGAACTTCTGGGCAAGCAGCAGCGTCCGCTGCAGGGTGTCGTCGGGGACCGCCGGCTCGACCCGCTCGGGCTCGGGCTCGGGCTTCCGCTCGAGTTCGGCCTCCAGTTGGGAGATGCGCTCGGCCGCCTGTCGGAGCCGCTCTCCGTTCTGGCGGAGTTGCTCCTGGAGCCCTTCGGCCTCGACCGCAGCTTTCTCGAGGTATTCGTCGACATCGTCCCGGTGGTAACCCTTGAGCGTCTCACGGAACTCGACGGTGCGAAGGGAGTCGAGGGCAGATTGGGAAGCATCCATGTCGACCATGCTAGCGGCGAAACCAAGACGATCACGGGATCAAACCGGGAGGTCCGCGAGAAGGGGCGAGCCCGTCCCCTCCGGCCCGGGACTGCTCAGCGCAGGAAGACGGAGATGACCACGTCGATCACCAGGAAGACGACCAGCACCGAGAGGTCCAGGCCTACCCCGCCCACCCGGACCGGCGGCATGATCCGGCGGACGGGTCGCAGTACCGGCTCGCAGATGGCCGCGAGGACCCGCTGGATCTTGAAGACGGGCGAGTCATAGGCGAGGCGTCCCGATACCGTCACCCAGCTGAGGATCGAGTAGGCGATCAGGACCAGGAGGAAGAGGTAGAGCAGGTCGACGATGAGCCCTATCACGTCGGATCACTCCCGTTTGGCGCGAGGCAGGAGGCAGGAGAAGGGGTCAGGGATTGACCAATCCACGGTCGGCGAGCCGCTGGCGCTCCTCGTCCGATACCTTCACGTTCGACGGGGTGAGCAGGAACACCTCGTCGGCGACCCGCTCCATTCCGCCCGACAGCGCATAGGTCACGCCGCTGCAGAAATCGATCATCCGCCGCTGCAGATCGCGATCCGCACTCTGCATGTTGACGATGACCGGCTGGTTGTTCATGAGCCGGTTGGCGATCTCCTGGGCGTCGGCGAACCGTCCGGGGGCCACGATGTGCACGCGGGCGCCAGCAGCATCCTGGGAGATCGGCCGCACCGACGACGTTCCCACCGTCGTCCGCGTCCCCACCGGCGTGGGCGTCAGCGTCGTTGATGGCGCCACCCCATTGGCCTCGTCCCTGTTCAGCGTGCGGATACGCGACTTGGGGGCCGCAAGCGGCGACTCGTCAGCGTCGTCCATTCCGACGGACCGCTGGGTCGCCCGACCGACAGCCGTCGGTGACCTCGAGTCGTAGTCGTCGTAGTCGTCGTAGTCGTCGTCGACAAGGCCCAGATATGCCATGGTCTTTTTCATAAACGAAGCTGCCATCGGTTCCTCCCGTTCACAGCGTAGTGCGTGGCATCGCCAGCGGGTGGAGCGCGGGATCCGGCCCCCAGAACGCCTGGACGCTCCCCCAGCCGGCCCGGTGCGCCCCGGCAGCCGTCATCGGGGTCCGGGGGGGCCCGGGGGGCGTCTCCGCGTGCCCCGGCCTGGGGGGCCGTTGGCCGAACAGGGCACGGCCGAGCCGGACCATGGTCGAGCCCTCGGACACCGCCACTTCGAGATCGTCCGACATGCCCATGGACCGAACGGCAAGATCGAGCCGGTCCGCCAGGATGGAGACCAGCCGGAACCCGGCTCGCGCCTGCTCCGGCGGTCCGGGGGGTCCCACTGCCATCAGGCCGGCGACGTCGAGATCCTCGTCCCTCAGCGCCGCCACCAACCCCTCGACCTGGTCGGGCGGAGTTCCGCCCCGGCCTGCCAGCCCGGCCACGTCGACCTGGACGAGAACCATGGCACCGGGCCGGCGCTTGGCGATGGCCCGACCCTCCTCCACACGAGAGACCGCCTGCCAGCAGGACACCACCGGGGCGAGCCGGGCGACCTTGTTGCGCTGGATGGCCCCGAGGAAGTGCCACACCGGTTCCGGCCGCCCCCCAGTTGCCGGCACGACGGCCTGGCCTGCGGCTTCCGCTGCGATCTCGCCCACCACCTCGCCGGCACCGGCCTCCGGGCCCGCCGCCAGTTCGCGGACCTTTGCAACCAGTTCGTCCGCATAGTTCTCGCCGATGTCGGTCAGCCCGGCATCAAGGGCGGTCCGGACAGCGTCCACGCCGAACCCCTTGGTCACCGCCACCAGCCGGACCGAGGCGGGGTCATCCGACGCCGAGGCGATCCGGCGTCGGATGCCGTCGAGTCGCTCGGTGAACCCGATCGGCTCGATCCCACCAGGCGCCGGCGTCATCCGACGGGCGTCCCGTCGGACGTCCACACGAGCAGAGCCTGGCGCCCGGCGTCGCCCCTGGCCCGGTGCGAGAAGTACCCCGGTGAGCATGCGGTGCAGGCTCCCATCCCCGGGATCTCCCTCGCCCCGCTGGCGGCCAAGGCTGCCGAAACCGTGGCGGGGAGGTCGAGTCCCGGCCGGCCGGCCGCCGTGCCGCCACGGACGCCCGACCCGTAGCGCCCGACCACCCGGGCCAAGTCGTCCTCGCCGAACTCGTAGCACCCGGGGTGGATGCACGGGCCGAGCGCACCGACCACATCGGTGGCTCCCATCGCCCGCATTGCGCCTACGGCCTCTTGCACGACCCCCTCCATCAACCCCCGCCATCCTGCGTGGACGGCGGCGAAGACCCCTTCCCCGCTCCCTAGCGCGACCGGGGCGCAGTCGGCGGTGAGCACCGCCAGGCAGGCCGCCGGCGCCGACGACACCAGGGCGTCGCCCTGCCCGGCGAAAGCAGCGGTGATCGTCCGGGCCGCCCCGTCGGCCGGTCTGGCCGCCCGGGTGTCGGAGCCGGCCCGGACCACCGTGGCCCCGTGCACCTGCTGCAGCCAGTGGACCTCGTCGATCAGCGCGGGGTGCGCTCCCCGATGGGTCACCTCGAAGGCCAACCGGGCCAGCCCGCTCCCCCCGACCGGTTCGACAGCCGTTGGCCGGAGATCACCCCACGACCCGTCACTCCACGCCGCATGGATGCCCCCGGTCAGCCGGATCGAGGCGACGCCCGGGGTCAGCGAAGGAACGAGGGCACGTCGAATTCGTCGTCACCCAGGTCGAGGTCCTCCTCCTTCGGCGCGGCGAAGATGTCCTCGTGCGCGGTCTCCACCCCGAGTACACGGCTCCGGGTCTCCTCGCGTCCGGTGGACTCCACATGCGCGGCGCCGCCGCGGGCCGGCGCCTCCCACCGTTCGAATCCGGCGGCAATGACGGTGACCCTGACCTCTTCCCCCATGGCTTCGTCGATCACACTGCCGAAGATGATATTGGCATCGGGATGGGCCACCCCGTGAATGATCTCCGCTGCCTCGTTGACCTCGAACAGGCCCAGGTCTGGACCGCCTGCGATGTTGAGCAGGATGCCGCGTGCCCCCTCGATGGAGGCCTCGAGCAGTGGGCTGGTGATCGCCGCCCGAGCCGCATTGACCGACCGACCCTCCCCGGTGGCCGAGCCGATCCCCATGATGGCCGTGCCTGCGTTGGCCATGATCATCTTCACGTCGGCGAAGTCGGTGTTGATCAGTCCGGGCACGGTGATCAGGCTGGTGATCCCCTGGACGCCCTGCATGAGCACCTCGTCGGCCATCTTGAACGCATTGACCATGGACGTCTTCTCGTTGGAGACGGTGAGCAGACGGTCGTTGGGGATGATGATGAGGGTGTCGACCTTCTCCTTCAGGTTCTGAATGCCCTGTTCGGCCTGGACGGAGCGACGCCTTCCCTCGAAGGTGAAGGGGCGGGTGACCACGCCGATGGTGAGTGCCCCGAGACCCTTGGCGATCTCCGCCACCACCGGGGCCGCGCCCGTTCCGGTCCCACCGCCCTTGCCGGCGGTGATGAAGACCATGTCGGCGCCCTTCAGCGCCTCTTCGATCTCCGATCGGTGCTCCTCGGCGGCCAGGCGCCCGACCTCGGGATCGCTCCCCGCTCCCAACCCCCGGGTCAGCTGGCGTCCGATGTCCAGCTTGAGATCGGCATCGCTCATCAGCAGGGCCTGGGCATCGGTGTTCGTGGCGATGAACTCGACCCCGCGAAGGCCCGCATCGATCATGCGGTTGACGGCGTTGACGCCACCTCCACCCACTCCCACCACTTTGATGACGGCGAAATAGTTGTTCTGCGCCGGAACGGTCATGGAATCCCTTACCCTCGACCAAAGGTTGAAACCGTTCCAACCTGCGAGTTCGTGACAACGATACGGTCAGCCGAGTATCCGGTCAAGCACCGACGACACGCAGGGGACGCCTCGAAGGGTCCGGTGGGCCCGGCCGGGGCGTCGGCCCGGCCCCTTCAGCCGCCCACCGTCGGCGATTGGGGCACGGTGACGTCGATGGTGGTGGCGCCACGCAGGGAGGCGTGGGCGATGATGGCGGCCACGTCTTCGTACTTGCTCGGGAGGTCGCTGGCCGTCCCCATCTGGACGGTGATCCCCGAGGTGAGGGCAAGGGAGACGGTCTGATCCGGCGCTTCCGTCACCGACACCACCTGGGCCGCGAAGGCCGGCGGCAGCGTGCGGGACACGGCCAGGCCGGCCGATGCGGTAGTGGGGAGCGCGTCGCCGACAGGTGACGGGGGCACCCCCCCGTCGGAGGTGTGCACGATGAGCACGATCGGGCCCGTCGTCCGTCCCGGTTGGACCTGCAGAGTCCGGCCGTTGCCGTCCAACGTGGACCATGACGTACCCGGGCCGGCCATCTGCACCACCGGCACCCGCTCGGTGACCTGGATCTCCACCCCGTCGGGCCAGTGCCGGTGCACCTTGGCCGTGGCGATGTACGGCAGCGCCTCCACCCGGCCGGCGGTGGTCCCCGGGTCCACTCCGATCAGCGGCGGGTGACGGTCCAGGCCGGCCGCAGCCACGACGGCGGCATCGCTGGTGTGTGGATGCGTGCCCGTCACCGTGATGACGCGGGCGCTGAACCACCGGGTGTGCAACAGGGTCACGGCACCGACCACCAAGGCCAGCGCCACGACCACCACCACGATCCGTCGCATGCGGCGACGGCCCCGGCTGCGCTCGATCTCCTGGCGCCGCTGGCGGATCCTCGGGTCGATCGACCGGGGAGCGTCCATCGCAGAGCGTGCGGGGGGCGTCACCTGACACGCTCCGCGAGGTCGTCGAAGCCGACCATCTGCACCTCGGTGTGCAACGTCACTCCCGTGGCGGCGGCAACGGTGGCCCGCACGTGGTCGATCAGCCGCCTCACGTCGTCGGCGGAGCCGCCCTGGTCGGCCTGGATGAAGTTGGCGTGCTTGGTCGACACCTCGGCCGTGCCCATGCGGGTGCCCTTCAGCCCGCAGGCCTCGATGAGCCTTCCCGCCGAGTCTCCGGGCGGATTGGTGAACACCGATCCGGCGTTGCTGCCCCCGGGTTGGTTGGCCCGGCGCCACCGCACGATCTCGTCGATGGTGGCCCGGGCGGTGGCCGGGTCACCGGCCTCGAGGCGGAAGGTGCCCTCGGTGACCATCTCGGTGGGGGCTACGGAGGTGTGCCGGTAGCCGGCACCGAGGCGCTCGGCCGGCGCCCCGTGGGCCGTCCCCGTGGCCAGATCCACCCATCGGTAGCGGACCAGGGTGGCGGCGGTGTCCGAACCGTGCCCCCCCGCGTTCATCCGGATCGCCCCGCCGACCGACCCGGGAACCCCGACCGCCCACTCCAGCCCGTGGAGCCCGGCTGCTGCGGTCCGCCGGGCCAGCACCGGCAGGCTGAGAGCGGCGCCGGCACGAACGTGGGTCCCCTCGATGGACAGGGTCTCGAATCCGGCTCCGAGGGAGACCGCCAGGCCGTCGAAGCCGCGGTCGGCGACGAGGAGGTTTGAGCCGCGCCCCACCACCAGCACCGGCACGTTCCGGCCGGCCAGCGCGTGCCCCACGGCCACCAGTCGGGCCTCGTCATCGGCTTCCACGAACAGGGCGGCGCTACCTCCCACCCGATAGGTGGTCAGGGCACCCAGCGGGTGGTGGCGGCGGGCCAGGGGTCCCAGGGCCTGCCCGACGGCATCCAGGTCGCCCGGTGTCGTGGTCATCCCCCGCTCGCCCACACCGGTGCGGACAGCAGCTCGTCCGGGAGCGAAGTGAGGTCGCCGGCTCCGAGGGTGCAGCACAGGTCCCCGGGCTCCAGGAGCGCGCCGACCGTCCGACCCAGGTCCCCGCGACCGGCCACGTAGTACACGGGCATCTGGGGCACTGAACGGCGGACGGCGTCGGCCACCAGCCGGCCGGAGACTCCGGGCACCGGCGCTTCACCGGCACCATAGACGTCGGCCACCACGACCACGTCGGCGTCCCCGAACGCGGTGCCGAACTCGGCCCACAGCTCGGCGGTCCGGCTGTAGCGGTGGGGTTGGAACACGGCGACCACCCTCCGCCAGTCGCCGTTGCGGGCAGCGGCCAGAGCTGCCTGCACCTCGCTCGGCAGGTGTGCGTAGTCGTCGACGAAGGTGACCCCGCCGACCGAGCCCCGGAACTCGAAGCGGCGGGCCACGCCGGCGAAACGGGCCAGGGCCCTCGCCGCTGCGTCGAACGGGACCCCGGCGGCCAGGGCGGCCACTGCCGCCACCGCTGCGTTCTTGGCGTTGTGGAGCCCGGGGACCGGCACGACCAGCCGTCCCAGGTCGGTGCCGCCCGGTGCCCACAGCTCGAACGACAACGAGCTGCGGGCCAGATCGAGGTCGATCATCCGGAAGGCGCTCTCCGCCGTGGTGCCGACCACGTCGGCGCCGGTTGCCCGCCCGATCTCCGCAGCCACCGGGTCGTCCCCGCCCACCACCCGGCGGGAGCGGGCGGATGCCACGAACTCCTCGAACGCGGCCCGCATCGCGGCGAATGTCCCGTAGTGGTCGAGATGGTCCGCTTCGACATTGGTGACGATGGCGATGTCAGGAACCAGCGACAGGAAGGTGCCGTCGCTCTCGTCGGCCTCGACCACGATCCACTCGCCGCTGTCCCACACCGCGTTGGTGCCGATCTCGTTGACCTCCCCTCCGATGAGGAACGAGGGCCGCAACCCGGCCTCCACCAGGATCAGGGCCAGCATCGATGCGGTGGTGGTCTTCCCGTGCGTCCCGGCCACGGCGATGCATCGGCGCAGCGCGGTGATGGCGGCCAGGGTCTGTGCCCGGGGCAGCACCGGCACGCCGCGGCGACGGGCCTCCATCACCTCGGGGTTGTCCTCGGCAACCGCCGAGGACAACGTCAGCGCATCAGCTGTCCCGACGTTGCCCGCCTGGTGGCCGATGGCCACGTTGATGCCGGAGCGCCTCAGCCGGTCGGTGACGGCGGAGTCCTTCAGGTCGCTGCCGGTGACCGTGTGACCCATGGCCTGCAGCACGGTGGCGATGGCGCTCATGCCGGCGCCCCCGATGCCCACCACATGCACGTGGATGGGCTCCGACAGGTCTCCAAGCGTCCCGGTCCCTGGACCAGCGGCGCTCACGCCGCACCCTCCCCGGGGACAGACCGGGCACAGGCTTCGACCACCCTTGCCCCGGCGGCGGCGGCATCCCTGCGCCCGAGGGACGCCGCCGCACGACCCATGGCATCGAGAGCGCAGGGGTCGGCGAGCAGCAGGTCGAGCTCCTCGGCCAGCGCGTCCCCGTGGCAGTCGGCGTCCGCCAAGACCACGGTCGCCCCCGCCGCCTCGAGCACCCGGGCATTGGCGGTCTGGTGATCGCCAGGAGCTCCGGGGAGCGGCACCAGGATCGACGGGACGCCGGCCACCGCCAACTCGGCCACGGTCATCGCCCCGGACCGGCACACCACCACATCGGCCGCCGAGTAGACGGCGGCCATCCGCTCCTCGTAGGGCACCCGCGTCACGGACAGGACCCCGTTCGCCGACCCGCCCCTGCCCCCTGCGCCGGCGGCCCGGCCTTCGTACCGCTCCCAGTCGCGCCGGCCCACGATGTGGTAGATCGACCGGTCGCCGCGCCCGCTCCAACGCTCGGCCAACGCGGCTGCTGCGTCGTTGATGCTGCGTGCCCCGAGGGAACCGCCGAACACGGCCACCGTGGGACGGTCCTCCGGCAGCCCCAGCAGGCGACGGGCGGACCGGCGGTCCTCCGGCCCCCGCCGCACGGCGGCGATCTCCGGTCGCACCGGCGTGCCGGTGACCACCGCCCGTGGGAGTGGGGTCCCCTCCCACCCAGTCGCACTGGCCCGAGCGAAGCGGCCGAACAGCCGGTTGGTCGCCCCGGGCACCGCATCGACGTTCACCAGCACCAGGGGCACCCGCCGTAGCACCGCGGCCAGCGAGGCGGCCAGGCTGGCATAGCCACCGACGGACACCACCACCCGGGGTCGGGCTCGGGCCATGACGCGGAACCCCCCCACCACGGCGATGCCCAGCTCCCAGAGCGAGCCGAGATTGCGCAGGAGATCCCGGAGGCTCAGGCTGCGGACGATGCCCCGACCGGGCAGGAGGGTGAACGGGAACCCCCGGCCCTCCAGCGTGGCACGGTCCTGCCCCCGTTCGGATCCCACGAACTCGATGGTGCCCCGATCGTGCCCTGCATCGACCAGCGCCTCGGCGATGGCAAGTGCCGGCTGGAGGTGGCCTGCGGTCCCACCTCCGGCCACCAGAGCGAACCGCGCACCGCTCACGTGTGGGAGGCCCGCCGCCGGAGGTGCGGAACCGTGTGTGCCGAGCGATCCTGGGCGGCGATGTTGAGCAGGATCCCGACGGCAGCCATGGTGACCACCAGCGACGATCCGCCGAAGGAGATGAACGGCAGGGGGATACCGGTGACCGGCAGCACCCCGACCACCGCCCCGATGTTGATGACGGCCTGGCTGGTGATCCAGATGGTCACCCCGACCGCAAGGAGGCTTCCGAAGCGGTCCGGGGCACTTGTGGCAGCCCGGAAACCGAACCAGGCCACGGCGAAGAACAGGGCCAGGACGAGGACGGCCCCGATCAACCCGAGCTCTTCGCCCACCACGGAGAAGATGAAGTCGGTGTGGGCGTTGGGCAACAGGCCCCACTTCTGGCGCCCCCCGCCCAGTCCGAGGCCGAACAGATGTCCCGACCCCAGGCCGATCAGCGACTGCCACACCTGGTAGCCGGAACCCGACTTGTTGGCGCCGGGGTTGAGGAAGGACAGGATGCGGTCGCGCCGATACGGATCGGCGAGGCCGACCACGACGGCCAGTGCACCGAAGCCGAGCAGGACCTTCACGATGGGGCCCATGGGCACGCCGCCCATGAAGAGGATGCCGAATGCGATGCAGCACAGGACGAGGGCGGTCCCCATGTCCGGTTGCTTCAGGATCAGGACCGAGGAGATCCCCAGCACGGCCAGGACCGGCACGAGGACCATCTTCGGATCCGCGGTCCGATCGGCCCGGCGGGCGAGGAGGTCGGCGGCGAACACGGCCATGGCCAGCTTCATCAGCTCCGAGGGCTGCAGGCGGAGCTCGCCGAAACCGATCCACCGGGACGACCCACCGGCAGCGACCCCCAGATGGGGCACGAGCACGAGGACCAGCAGTCCGAGAGTGACGATCACCAGCGGACCCCGGATGGAGCGCCATCTGCGGTAGTCCACCCGCGAGCAGGCCAGCAACGCCCCGAGGCCCACACCCATCCACATCGCCTGGCGGATCAGGATGGCCCAGGGCGAGCCGTACAGTCCGAGAGAGATGATCGGTGACGCCGAGCCCACCATGATCAGGCCGAATGCGCACAGGATCCCCACCAGGACGGCCAGTGAGGTGGCGGTGTGCAGACGGGCCAGCCGGTGCACCGCAGCAGGCCGCGGCGTCGGCTTCGGGCCGGCCGACCTCCGCCCGGCCGCTGGGGCCCGCCGGTTCGCCGGCCGCGGCGGGGCGCCGGGTGCAGGACTCGAGGGATGGCGCCCCCGGGTCATGGTCCGCGGCGACGCGGATCGCTCAGCCACGGCGCACTCCTCGGGCGGCCGACGCGACGGTGGCCGCCGGTTTCGACCGCGGTTCTGCCCGTTCCATCCCCATAGCCTCCACCACCAGAGCCCTCCAGTGGTGGAGGCTGGGCACCGGCACGACTCGGGCCGCCCGCCTCATGCGACCTTCGCCACCGACAGGAAGTCCCCGTAGAAGATGCCGAGGCCCAGGGCGGAGAACAGGCCGGCCAGGATCCAGAAGCGCACGATGACCGTGGTCTCGGGCCATCCCAGCAGTTCGAAGTGGTGGTGGAGCGGTGCCATGAGGAACACCCGCCTGTGGAAGACCCGGAAGCTGATCACCTGGATCACCACCGACAGCGTGACGATGACGAACAGTCCGCCGATGATGGGCAGCAGCAGGTCCAGGTTCATCAGGAGGCAGAGCGCGGCCAGGCCCGACCCGATCGACAGCGAGCCCGTGTCCCCCATGAAGATCCTGGCCGGGGCGGCGTTCCACCAGAGGAACCCGATGCAGGCACCGGCCAGCGCCACGGAGGCGAGAGCCAGGTCGAGGGCATCGCCCACGTGGTAGATGGGGAAGTGCCGGTACTGCCAGTACCCGATGATGGCCAGGCAGGCGAAGCAGAAGGTGGACGACCCGGCGGCCAGTCCGTCGAGGCCGTCGGTGAGGTTCACCGCATTGGCGGCTGCCGCGATGATCACGGTGGCCCACACCACCCACACCGCGGTACCCAGGTGGAGGCCGATCGAGTTGTAGCGGGTGAACGACAGGGTGGTCGCCGCATGGGCCCAGTACACGGCCAACAGGGAGAAGGTCAGCCCGAGCCCGATCTGCGCCCCGAACTTGGTCCGCTTGTTCAGCCCCAGGCTCCGACGGTGCCGCACCTTGATCCAATCGTCGGCGAAGCCGATCAGCGCGGCGCCGAGCACGGTCATCATGATCAGGGCGCCCGAGGGCGAGAAGGTCACGTCCGGGATGGCGTGGGCGGCCAGATAGCCCACGATCACGGCGGCCACGATCGCGATGCCGCCCATGGTGGGGGTGCCGGCCTTGGCGATGTGCACCTGGGGGCCGTCTTCACGTATCTGCTGGCCGATGTTGTTCTTCACCAGCCAACGGATGAGCAGCGGGGTGGAGAGGACGGCCACCCACAACGCGATGCCGCCCGAGGTCATCAGGGAGATCATCGGACCCCACCGCCGAATCGGCCGTCGAGCGCCCGCCGTGCCTCGGCCCGGTCGTCGAACGGCAGGAGCTGCCCCCCCACCGTCTGGGTGGTCTCGTGACCCTTGCCGGCCAGGACCACCACGTCCCCGGCCCGGGCCAGGCCCACCGCCACCACGATCGCGTGGCCGCGGTCGGGATCGACCACGAGGTCCACCCCGGCGCCGATGCCGGCCCGCACCTGGTCGATGATGGCCGCCGGGTCCTCGGATCGCGGATTGTCGGAGGTCAGGACGACCACGTCGGACCACCGGGCGGCTGCGGCACCCATCTCCGGGCGCTTGCCCCGGTCGCGGTCGCCGCCACACCCGAACAGGGAGATCACCCGCCCGGATCCGGCCAGCCCGCGGGCAGCGCGCAGCGCCTCTTCGAGCCCGGCAGGCGTGTGCGCATAGTCGACGATCACCACGAACGGCGCTCCGGCCGAAACCACCTCCATGCGCCCGGGAAGGACCGGCGCAACGCCGAGGCCCTCGGCCACCTGCTCGTCATCGACCCCGAGGGCGGTGGCGATGGCTGCTGCCAGCAGTGCATTGTCGACGTTGAAGATCCCCGAGAGCGGCAGCGTCACCGGGACCCCCCGCCAGCGGAACGAGGAGGACCCCACCGAGAGCACGACATCCTCGGCGTCCGACCGGCGCACCGGGACGACGTCCGCTCCCGCCAACTCCCCGGCGAGCCGCAGGCCCCAGCGATCGTCCACGTTGACGACCGCCAGCTTGGACCTCGACCGGTCGAAGAGGCCGGCCTTGGCCTCGAAATACTCCTCCATCGTGCGGTGGTGGTCGAGGTGCTCGCGGCTGAGGTTGGTGAAGGCGGCTACGTCGAAGACGATGCCGTCGACCCGGTGTTGTGTCAACGCGTGCGAGGACACCTCCATGGCGACGGCGGTGCGACCCTCATCGCGGAGCTCGCCCAGCAGTCGCTGGAGCACCGGCGCCTCCGGCGTGGTCCGTTCGCCCTCGAGCGTGCCGATCACGCCGGTCGGCCTCCCGGCGCAGTCGAGGACCGAGCGGACCAGCTGGGTCACTGTGGTCTTGCCGTTGGTGCCGGTGACGCCCACCGTGGCCAAGGCCCGGGACGGGTGGTCGTAGAACGCCGAGGCCACTTCTGCCATGGCCGGCCGGACCGCACCCGGGGCCACTCTCACCTGGGTCACCTCGAGATCGAGGAACCGGTCGCAGAGGAGGGAGGTCGCGCCGTTCTCGACTGCGTCGGCGGCATGGAGGTGGCCGTCGGTCCGCTCCCCCGGCACGCAGCAGAAGAGCGCACCGGGCGCCACCCGGCGGCTGTCGAACTCGATCGAGGACACGTCGGTGGTGGCTGGTTCGCCGCGCACGCCGACCACGTCGATGTCCTTGATCAACTTGGTCATCAGCACAGGTGGGTGTTCCAGGGGTTCCGAGGGCTGGGAGGTGTCGGCCGGCTCCCGTCCGAGGCCACCTACGGCCCTTCCGTGACAGCTCCGGCCGGCACGGTGATGGTACCCGTGCTGCCGACGGCCGTACTTGATGCCGAGGTCGTGGCGGCTGCAGTGGTCGGGATGCCGTAATGGTGCAGGGCGTAGGCCATGATCGTCGAGAAGACCGGAGCCGCCACGGCCCCACCGTAGATGGGGGTGGGATGGTCGAGGACCACGATCGCCGAGAGGACCGGGTGCTCGGCCGGGGCGAAGCCGGCGAACGACCCGACGTACGCGCCGGGGATGTACCCCAGGTGATTGGGATCGGGGATCTGGGCGGTACCGGTCTTGCCGGCCACGGTGTACCCGTCGATGGCTGCGCTGGTGCCCGTGCCGGTCGAGACCACCGCCTCGAGCATCGACACCAGCTCGGCGTTGGTGGTCGGGTCGATCACCCGGCGGGTCGGCGAGGGTGGTGCAGCGGTGACCGAACCCGACGGGCTGACCGCGCCCCGGACCAGCCGGGGAGCGACGTAGACGCCGCTGTTGGCCACCGCGTTGTAGGCATCGAGGATTTGCTGGGCGGTCACCGCGTCATCCTGGCCGATCGGGGTGGAGCCGATCGAGGTGCCGGTCCACGCAGCCGGGCCCGGGACCAGCCCCTCCGATTCACCGGGGAAGTCCAGGCCGGTCGGCTTCCCGAATCCGAGGTTGCCGATCTGCGCGAGGAGACGACTCTCCCCGAGCCCCTCGGCCACCTCGATGGTCCCGATGTTGGAGGACTGGGCCAGGATGGAGGTCGCCGTCAGACTTTCCGTCCCGTGAGCTTCGGCATCGTGGAACGTATACTGCCCCATCGGGAGTGAGCCGGGGACCTGCACCACCTGGTTCGGGGTGATGTGGCCTGAGGCGAGCGCCGCCGAGAAGGTAACCAGCTTGAACACGGATCCGGGCTCGTAGACCTTGGTCACCGCCGTGTTGGAGGGAGCCTGCTCCACGCCTGGGGGGAGGGTGGTCGCCGAGGAGACCAGCGTCGGGCCCGACGTGTCCGCGGCCGACGTGCCGCTTCCGGCGGCTCCCGAAGATGATCCCGATGTGCTCGACGTTGCCTGGAGGTCGGCCATGGCCAGGATGTCCCCCGTCTTGACATCCATCACCACTGCCGTGCCGCCCTGGGCATGGGAGGCGACGATCTCGGCCCCGAGCGCCTGTTCGGCGATGTACTGGACCGACTCGTCGAGGGTCAGCTCCAGCCCGCTGCCCGGCACGGCGGCCACGGCGGCGCCGGTGCTACCCGGAAGGGTGACCCCATCGGGCGCCTCCAGCAGGCTCTTGGTTCCGGCCTTGCCAGCCAGGAGCGACTGGTACTGGTACTCCAGGCCCCCGGATCCGTTGCCGTCATACCCCACCGACCCGATCACCGGTTGGGCCAGCAGCCCGTCGGGCTCGACCCGCTGGGTCTCCGGAATCAGGTTGATGCCCGTCAGGTTGAGTGAGGTCACCTTGGCGGCGACCGCGTCGGACACCCGATGGGCCAGGTAGACGAAGCCTGAGTTCTCGGTGAGCTCGGCGCGCAGCTGGTCGGTGGGCACCCCGAGCACCGGTGACAAGGCGGCGGCGATGGGTGCCGGGTGGGTGATCAGGAGGGGGTCGGCCACCACGGTCTGCTTGGTCACCGTCTCGGCCAGCACCTCGCCGTTCCGGTCGTAGACGCCTCCACGGACGGCCGGAACCGTCACCGTCTGGGTCAGCTCGGATGCCGACAACGCTGCGTAGTGCTGGTGCGAGAACTCCTGGACGGCGACGAGGCGGAGGACCAGGGCCGCGAAGACCAGGACCAGCACCAGGCGCATGGCGCGTGCGCGCCGACCCAGGAGCACCGAGGGGCTCACCGCGTGGCCGGGGTGGTGGTGGTCGAACCGGCGGTGCCGGTGGATGCCGGCGTCGTGGCACCGGCTGCGGCAGCCGCCCCGGCCGGGGCAGCCCCGGGGAGCGGCGCCGTCTGCGGGGTCGGTAGGGGCACATCGAGCGGTACCTCGGGGAGATCGACCACCTGCGCCGGTGCCACCATGCCCAGCTGGTTCTCCGCCTGGAAGACGACCCGGGTCGGGGCGGACATCTCGGCCACCGCGCTCTGCAGTGTCTTCTGGGCGGTGACCGCTGCCGTCACCTCGGCCTGGGTGGTGGACAGCCGGACTTGCCCCTGGGCCACCATGGCGTCACCGGCCACGACGGCCAGGAGGCTCCCGACCACGAGGATGCCGGAGATCCACATCGTCGGCCGGCGGACCAGGCGGATCCCGGGTCGCCGACGCGGCGCCGGCTCGAAGATCCGCAGCGGTGGCCGCCTCGGGCCCGACGGCGCCGGGCGGGGTTGGGTCCGGGCGGTGGAGCGCCGGGCGGCGGCAGTGGCCGGCGGCGCCATCACGCCACCTCGCCACTGGACTCCGAGGGGCTTGACGTTGCGGACAGCCGCTCGATCACCCGTAATCGGGCGGCATCGGCGCGCCGGTTCCGCTCGATCTCGTCGCTCGTGGGACGCCGCGAACCCCTTACCACCAGGCGGAACTGCGGATCGGCACCGCACACGCAAGGGAGACCGGGTGGGCACTGGCAGTTGTCGGTGGCGGCCCGGGTGAACGCGGTCTTCACCAGGCGGTCCTCTCCGGAGTGGTAGGCGATCACCACGCACCGACCACCGGGCCGGAGCAGGGCCAGCGCATCGTCGAGAGCGCTGCCCAGTTGGTCCAGCTCTTCGTTGACGGCGATCCGGATGGCCTGGAACACACGACGCGCCGGGTGGCCCCCGGTTCGCCGGGTGGCTGCCGGGATCGCCGCTCGGACCACATCGGCCAATTGGCCGGTCGTCGTCACCGGCCGCGCCGCGATGATCGCACGGGCGATGCGGCGGCCGAACCGTACCTCGCCGTTCTCGGCGAAGAGTTCGACCAGGTCCTGCTCGTCGAACTCGTTCACCACGTCGGCGGCGGTCCGCCCCGAGGTCGGGTCCATCCTCATGTCGAGGGCGGCGTCGCGCCGATAGGAGAAGCCACGTTCGGCCACATCGAGTTGCGGCGAGCTGACGCCGAGGTCGAACAGGGCGCCACTGAGACCCCGTTCCTCGGGGGGCGTCCCGAGCTCGGCCTGGACCTCACGGACCACCTGGGCCAACGCATCGAAGCGCGACCAGCGGACCATGGCCCGGGGCCCGAACGGTGCCAGGACATCGCCTGCCGCGGCGACTGCGGCCGGATCACGGTCGATCCCGAGCAGTTGGATCCCGGCATGGGCGCGTAGCAGGGCGGCGGCGTGACCGGCACCTCCCAGGGTGGCGTCGACGACCAGGCCCGGCGGTACCGGCGCGAACAGGTCGACCACTTCGGAGGCCATCACGGGCTCGTGGGGGAATGCCTGGCTCATCCGCAGTCCCCCGACCGGCACGATGCCAGCGGGTGGAGTGCCGCGACGATCACTCTGGAAGTAGGCGGAGGAGGATTCTTCCAGCGATCCGGTCGAGGGACTGCGCATGGGCCAGACGCGTTCGATGTGAACATCGTGACGGGCCACCGCGGCCAACCCCGATTGGTAAGGCGTCGGGCGGCTCGGGGAACCCGAAAAGTCGACAGCGGGCCTGACCTGTGTGAACAGGGCCGATGTGGTGATCCTTCTGATGGGGCTCCTTCCATCCGTTTTATCCGAGCTGTCCGATCCGTTCCGGCCATCGACGCCGCGGAGTCCGTGGTCGGCGGTCGAGCTGGCGGCACCGGCACCAGGGCCACCCTCGGCCGCTCCATCGGATCCGTGTCGCACGACATGCAGGCGCACCGCGTCACTCAACCGTCGTCGCCCTGTGTGAGACGTTCCTCTTCGGGCAGGACCTTCTCGTCCCAGGAGTCCCGATTCCACAGCTCGACCCGGTCGATCGCTCCGAGCACCAGGACGTCGCCCACCAGGCCGGCGTACTCGCGCAGACGAGCCGGAATGGCCATCCTCCCCTGCCTGTCGATCTCCAACTCGTGGGATGTCGACGCCCACAGGCGCACCAGGTTCCGATCGCTCCTCCCCGAGTTGGCCCGCTGCAGCATCGACTCCATCTGCAGCTCGAATTCGTCCGGAGTCCACAGCGACAAGCACCCGTCCTGGTACTCGGTCAGATAGCCCCCGTGTTCGAACTGACCGCGGAACTTGGCCGGGAGGATCACCCTTCCCTTGTCGTCGAGCGAGTGCTCGTACCTGCCGAAGAACCGTGCCACTGGTGATTGCTCCCACAATGCTCCCCGCAGTGCCCAGGATCTGACCGTTCAGATCCCTCCCTTTCACACCACTTTGCGCCACTCTATTCCCCTATCCCCCACCCGTCAACCACTTGGGCGCCGAATCCGACCAATCAGGCAGCGCGGGTCCCCGGGTCGGGACGCGGCGATCGGATCGGGGCGCATCGACCGGCGCGCACCGCCGGGGGGCGGTGCTCGCCACGGGGACGAGGAGTACCCTTGGCGGCGTCCGGGGTCAGGGCAGCGCGGCGATCAGCCAAGCTGCGACCGTGGAGGCATCAGGTGCGGTGCCACCCGCCGCCTCCACGAGGTCGGCCACACCGGCCACGGCGGCAGCGAGATCCGCCGTCGCTTCGTTCCGTTCGGCCTCGGGAAGATCCAAGAGGTCAACGAGGAGCGCCGGATCCCAACGGAGCACGCAGGCCCCGTGGAACCAGGCTCCGTGGCGATTTCGGCGTTGGGCGAGTCCCACGATCTTGCGCCCGTCCCCGGTGACCACCTCGCCGGCTCCGACTCCCCCGAAGCAGACCAGCTTGGACCACCGGGTGCACGCCGCCGAGCCCTCCCGGTGGGCGGACAGCCCCTCGAGGCCCGCGCTGCCGAGGGCAGAGGCCCAGGCGCTTCCGATCCAGTCGAAGGCCCGCTCGACGTCTGCGTGCCAGAGTGGGTCGCCGGAGGGGATCCAGACATCGATCCACACCGGGTCGTCGGCGGTGACCAGCACGGCACCCCCACCCGATCGGCGCCGGGCCACCGAGATGCCCGCGGCGCCGGCCCGCCGACGGTCGACGACCGACTCCGACTGGGTCGAGCCGAGCACGACGGCCGGAGCCGTCACCCGGCAGAGCGCCACCGCGCGGACCCCGGGGGCAGCGTCGACAGCCGGCCACGAGGCGTGGAGCTCCGATGCCGCCCCCTTCCGCTCGTCGATCCTCCAGCCACCGGTCACCGGTTCACACTCCTGTCGGGCTCGCTGCGGACCTCGGGATGGTACCGACCGGAACCGTCCGCCGGCTCCAGTGGATGCCCCGGTGCGGGGCCCTGGGTCCCCCGAGACTCACGCCGTCAACTGGCCCCGATCGGAAAGGGGGGAGCCGAGGTAGGTGCCCCACTCCTCGCCGGCCCCACCGCACAGGGCCAGCAACTGCACCCGGTGCCGGGGGGCGACCGGTGTGCAGCGCAGGACCATCCCGGCCTCATGGGGCAGCCGGTCCTCCTTGCGTGTGTTGCAACGCCGACAGGCCGCGACCACGTTCTCCCACGTGTGGGGGCCTCCCTTGCTCCTGGGGATGACGTGGTCGAGGTTCTCGGCCGCCGACCCGCAGTACTGGCATCGTGAACCGTCACGGGCGAAGACCGTCCGGCGGTTGACCGCCACCCGGTAGTGGAGGGGGACGTGCACGTAGCGGACCAGCCGCACCACCGAAGGCTCCGGCACGCTCATCCGCTCGGCCCGGAACACCCGTTCGGTGGCATGGACGAGCTCCGCTTTGGTGTCGAGCACGAGGAGCACAGCCCGCCGGGACGAGACGATACCCAGTGGCTCGAACGTGGCATTGAGCACCAGGGCCCGCCGGGACGGGGACATGGGCGACCGCACCGGCTCGCCGGCTTCGGGAGGCGAGCTCTTGTTCGACCCCCCCTTCGCCCCGGCCTTCGCCCCGGCCTTCGACCGTCGATCCATAGTTGCGGAAATTAGCCTGGCCGGCTCGGGGCGTAGCGGTTTGTCCCCCCGACGGTCACGATCGCCTTCCGTTCGCCAGGCGGGACCGCGCTGTGGAACGACACCATTCGAGGTAGGAGATCACATCCGGGGCCCGGGGGACCGCGTCGGGGTTCCCGTATGCCGTGACCATGCGGAACGCCCACAGTCGGCCGTCGGGGAGCGGAAGGTGGGGTCCGGCCCGCCACCAGCCCGCTGGGACCAGGCGACGGAAAGCGCAGAGCGCCGTCCACCAAAGGTCCGGTCGGACGAGCACCGCCCACACCACGACGGAACGGGCGCCGGCGCGCGGGCCCGGGCCGGGGCTCGGCTTCGCAGCGGCGTCGTTCCTCACGCCGCCTCCCCGCGATGGGGCGCCGCGGCCACGGAGCGTCGGCCGACCGCCGCCGCGCCGGTCAACGGCCCGTCGGCGCCCAGCCCTGCCGGGACGATCCGGGTCGACCGTGAGAAGTCGAGGTGGCACCGGAGGTCGAGCTCCTCCTGGGCGGCATCGAAGAACACCGCACCGAATCCGAGGGCCACCGAGCCGGCCACCACCGCAAGATCGAGATCGAGCAGGTTGGCCACCGATGCCGCTGCCCGCCCGACCAACGTTCCCGTCCGCCGGCGGACCGCGTCGGAGGCCTCCGACGCGGGGAGGCCCGTCGCCACTTCGATCGACGAGCCGGAGGCCTCGGCCTCGAGGCAACCGCGTCCGCCGCACACACACGCCCTGCCTTGCGGCTCGACGACGACATGCCCGATGTGACCGGCATTGCCGGCGCGGCCATCGAGAAGCCGGTTGTCGAGCACGATCCCCCCGCCGACCCCCGTGGATACGACAATGGCAAGGTAATCGGGCACACCCCGGGCGGCGCCGAGCCACCCCTCCCCGAGGGCCAGCGCCTTGGCATCATTGTCGACGGCAACGGGGAGCCCCACCAGTTCGGTCAGGCGGCTACGGAGCGGAAAGCCGCGCCACGCGCCGATGTTCAGGGGGCTCACGGCCTCACCCCCCCACTGCATCGGACCCCCGCATCCCACGCCACAGACGACCGGTTGGAGCGGCGTCGCGGAGAGGACCCTGCCGATGACCGCGGTCAACGCCCCGAATACCTGCTCCGGATCGTCGGAGGACGGCGTGTCGACCCGGGCCTGATCGAGGAGCCGGCCCGCGCCGTCCACCACCGCTGCCGCCAACTTGGTGCCGCCGATGTCCACGGCCAGCACCACGGGTGTGTCGTCGGAGAGGAGTGCAGTGCTCATTGCCGGCCCGACCACTCCCCCAGGAGATGTCGCCGCAGCGGACGGATCAGTCGTCGCGGTGGAAGCGACCACGGATCCAGTCGCGAGGATCGCGGGCGGTGCTTCCGAGATTGCGGCTGTGGAGTGACCGCGAGATGTCGTCGATACCCGCCTTGCCCATCCGTCGGGCGTTGTTGGCGAACACCACTCCTGACAGGAACATCACCACGACGCCCACGAATCCGAGGAACACGGAGGTCGAGAAGGTGAAGAACATGAAGACCAGTGCGGCCAGGAAGACAAGTGCGGACCAGATGCAGTACCGCCCGGCATGCCGGTACACCGTCTCGGACCGCACCCGCTCCGCGAAGTCGGGATCCTCGTGGTAGAGGGACTGCTCCAGCTCATGCAGAATGCGTTGTTCGTGCTCAGACAGCGGCAACGTCTCGTTCCCTCCACCCGTCGTTGAACTCAGGAGTGATCACCAATCTCATCCTCGCGCAACCTTCACCGAAAAACATCGCACATCCGAAGGATCGGAACGCACGGGGCACTACTTGATCGCCAATTCACTTGATCGCCAATCAACACCATATTACAAGGTCCCCCGGCTCTCGCCATCGGATTCAGGGGGGTCTGGTGCAGCTGGGCCCCATTGGGCCTCTCCCCGGCGCCGGATCCCCGGCCCACCGGATCCCACCAGTGACGCCGGCCCCACCGAGGTTCCCCCGTACCGGGCACGAATGGCGTCGATCGCCGCGGTGACAGAGCCCCAGGACTCCTGGAGCCGCCCCGCCTCTTCGTGGGCCTGAGCCAGCCGATCCTCCGCCTCGGGCCCCTCCAGCCGTGACCGTCCACCAGCGGCGACACCATCGTGGTCGAGGCCCCGGCCGGTCGTGCCCGGGTGGCCCGGCTCCGGCCGGAAGTCGTTCCGGTCCGTGCCGTCGCCACCGAGGTCGAGGCTCAACTGTGTCCCCACCTCGGGATCGGCGAATCCCGACAGGCTGACTCCGAGCAGTCGGACGCCTTGGGCGAGCTCCACCGAGTCGAGCAGGGCCGCGGCCACGGCTCCGATGGCCTGCGAGGCATCGACCGGCACCGCCATCGAGTGGGACCTCGTGATCAGCGAGAAGTCCGCGAAGCGGAGCTTCACGGTGATGGTCCGGGCAGCCAGCCCGGACCCGCGGAGATTCGTGGCCGAGGCATCCACCATCCGCAGCAGATGGCGGCGCAGGTCGTCGCGGTTCCAGAGGTCCGATGCGAACGTCTCCTCGTGCCCGATCGACTTGGCGGCGTGGTCGGCCACCACCGGACGCAGATCCTCCCCGCGGGAGAGCGCGGCCAGGTGGGCCCCTGCCGCTGCTCCCAGGTAGCGCTCCAACGTGCTCGGAGGCAGTGAGGCGATCTCCCCCACCGTCTGCACCCCCAGAGCGTTGAGCCGACGCCCGGTGACCGGCCCGACACCCCACAGCGCCCGGATGGGCAGGGGATGGAGGAACGCGAGCTCGTCGTCACCCGGGACCACCACCACGCCGGCGCCCGGCTCGATACCGGAAGCCGTCGCCTTCGGCTTGGCAACCTTCGAGGCCAACTTGGCCATCAGCTTGGAGCGCCCCACTCCGACCGAGCAGGTGAGGCGGAGCTCGTCGACCACTCTGCGGCGAATCGCCGCGGCGATGGAAGGTCCGTCCCCGAGCAGCTGCTGCGACCCGGTCACGTCCAGGAACGCCTCGTCGAGGGAGATCCCCTCGACCAACGGCGTCACCGAGTCGAAGATGGCGTGCAGCTTTGCGCTCTCCTCCACATACCGGTGGTATCGGCCGTCGACGAACACCGCGGCGGGGCAGAGCCGGCGCGCCACCGAGGAGGGCATGGCCGAGTGCACGCCGAACCTCCGCGCCTCGTAGGTGCAGGCTGCCACCACACCCCGCCGGCCGCTTCCCCCCACGATGACGGGCAGCCCGGCGAGTGAGGGATCATCGAGCACCTCGACCGAGGCAAAGAACGCGTCCATGTCGACGTGGAGGATCACCCTGTCAGCGGTCCCGCCATTGGTGGTAGCGGAGGGATCCCCGCGCTTCGCCGGCCCGGCTCCCGACCGCTCACCCACCGAGGCGCAACCTCCGGAACCCTTCGGCAAAGGGAACACCTGCCTGCCGGCCCGCTTCCTCGGCACCACGCCGCACCGCGGCGGCGGCCCACTCCACTCCGTCGGGGAACTGGCTGCGATGGCACCCGACCGCTTCGCCCTTGACGTCCACCGTCCCCGAGATGTCGACCCACACGTCGGGCTCGAGTGTCCCGGACAGGAGCACGGTGCCCACCTGGTGGCCTGACCCGGCGGAGGGGAAGTAGAGCGGCAGCGCCGCGGCCGGGGCCACGGCGTCGAGCACCGCCAAGCCGAGGACGCGGTGATCACGGTGGTTGAAGTACCCCTGGCCGAAGAAGATCGCGGTGGGGTCGGGGCACAGCACGACCTCGGGGCGGAGCCGGCGCACCGTCGCCACCAACAGCTCGCGGAACTCATGATCGTCGCCCAGTTCGCCGTCTGGGTACCCGAGGAGCTCCTGGCCGGACAGCCCGATCACAGCACCGGCCTCAGCAGCCTCAGCGGCCCGCCGCACTGCCAGTGCTCGAGGATCGACGTCGGGATCCATCGTGCCCTTGCCTCCATCGGTGCACAACAGGACCCGTACCTCGCACCCCGCCTTGGCCCAAGCGGCCAGCGTTCCCCCACAGGACATGTCGGGATCGTCCGGATGGGCGTAGATCGCCAGCGCACTCGTCGGCACGTCGGCAAGGAGCTCGGCCATGCCTCAGCCCTCGTGTCGCTTGGGGGCGGTGGTCTTGGTCAGTAGTCCCACCTCGCGCCGGAAGTCGTCCGCGCCCTCGAACCCTTTGTAGACACTGGCGAAGCGCAGATAGGCCACCTCGTCGAGGGAGCGGAGGCGCTCGAGCACCGCCAGGCCCACCCGCTCGGAAGTGGGCACTGATCCGTCCTCGCGCAGAGCGTCTTCGACCTGCTGGGCCACCGCCTCGAGCTGCTCCTCGGTCACCGGTCGGTTCTTCGTCGCCGAGCGGAGCCCGTCGATCACCTTCCCGCGATCGAACGGCTGCCGCACACCGGAGCGCTTGACCACCATCAGGGGGACCTCGTCGATCCGCTCGAAGGTGGTGTAGCGATGCCCGCAGCAGGCGCACTCACGGCGCCGCTTGATGGCGGCACCATCCTCGGCCACCCGGGAATCGACCACGCGGTCGTCGTCGGCCAGGCACCATGGACAACGCACGGTACGAGGTTAGTGCCCATCGCATCCGTCCACGCCGACCTCCCGTGCCTGGCGGCCGGCCCGCACACCGCCCTGCCCAGGGTCATGGGCAGGGTCAGGGGAGCACGATCCGTTCCCCGGGGACCACCGTCTCCGATCCCGTCCGAGCGGCGAGCCGGGCCACCAGCGCCCGGGGATCCCCGGTCGGATCCACCCGTTGTGCGATCGACCACAGGGAGTCCCCGGGCTCCACGGTGTACGCGAACGGGTGACCGTTCCCCGCCAGGGCGGAACCGGCGGCGTGGGAGCTACCACCGGTTCCGCCCAGCGGAAGAGCCAACCCGACCAGCAGCAGTCCCGTCAGCGCCAACATCCCGCGCCGTCGCCGGACAGCGGGAGAGGCACGCCTCCGTCCCCTCCCGACCGGGCGTCGTTCCGGCAACCCGGTCAGAGGGAGGGCGTACGCCTCGCCAGGCTCCTTCGCGCCACCGGCGTAATGCGCCTCGCCCGTCTGGCCCACCAGACGCAGCCGGGGTCGAGCCTCGGCAGGTGCCGGGTCGGGGCCGGAGGACAGTGAGTCCAGCAGGAGGGCGCTCATCGGGTGGACCTCCGTGTCTGTGCCGATCCGAAGGTCGCCTTCGGCCGTCGGATCATCGAACTTGTGTTCGCCATGGCGACATCTCATCACGAACACCTGTTCGGTGTCAACCCGTTTGTCGAACGAATGTTTGCTTTTGGGCGTTCGGGCCGGTACGGTCTTGCAAACAGACGTTCGTCGACGGCCCTGCCGGGCAAACCAAGGAGTGTCATGGCCCAGGTACTCAGCACCAAGCGCAAGCAGATTCTGGACTGCATCTCCGAGTCGGTCAGGGATCGTGGCTACCCACCCTCGGTGCGCGAGATCGGTGAGTCGGTGGGGCTCACCTCGTCGTCGACGGTCCACGCCCACCTGGCCGTGCTCCAGCGGGAGGGGTACCTCCGACGGGACCCGACGAAGCCCCGGGCGATCGAGGTCTGCTACGACCCCTCGTCCAAGGTCATCATGGACGCACGCCCCATCCGCCACGTGCCGCTCGTCGGCGACGTGGCCGCCGGCACCGGTGTCCTCGCACAGGAGAACGTGGAGGAGCTCTACCCGCTGCCGGAGGACTTCACCGGCACCGGATCACTGTTCATGCTGAAGGTGCGGGGTGACTCGATGGTCGGCGCGGGGATCGTCGACGGTGACTTCGTGGTCGTGCGCCAACAGCCCGACGCGGAGCGCGGGGACATCGTGGTGGCGGGGATCCCCGACGAGGAGGCGACGGTCAAGCACTTCTCCCTGCGGGATGGAGTCGTGGTCCTCACCCCCGCCAACGACAGCCTCTCCCCCATGGAGTTCGACCCCTCCGAGGTCACCATCTACGGCAAGGTGGTCACCGTACTCCGTCGCCTCTGACCGGCTGGGGCGGACGCAGCCGCTTCCCGCTGCCGGGGGGAGACCCTGTGGACCGGTACGTTCCCGCTTCGGAGATCCCTGCACCGGCAGCCGCCTAGGGCCCGGTGCGAAGAAGTGCCCCGAGGACCGTGGCAGCGATCTCCAGTTCCGCCCAGCTCACGTGCTCACCAGGGGTGTGGGCGAGCAACGGGTCACCCGGGCCGAAGTTCGCGGCAGGGATTCCGTGTGCCCACATCGATGCCACGTCGGTCCAACCCAGCTTCGCCCGCGCTGGCGCACCGGTGGCCGCCACCAGCCCGGCCAGTAGCGGGTGGTCGAGCGCGGGCGGGGCTCCGGCGGCGGCTTCGACCAGCTCCCAGTGGTCCCCCGGGCCCAGATGTCCGCCCAGCAGCTCCCTGATCGACGCCTCGGCGGCTTCGACGGTACGATCGGGAGCGAACCGGTGGTTGAGCACGATCGACGCGTCGTCGGGCACGACGTTGCCCGAGACGCCACCCCCGATCTGCACGGCCTGGAGCTGCTCCGCGTACTCGCACCCATCGACTACCGGGCGCCGCCCCCGGTAGTCGGCCACCGCCGACAGCACCGGCGCCAGACGGTGGATCGCGTTCCGTCCGGTCCACGGGCGGGCGGTGTGCGCCCGTTCGCCGTGCAGGCCGATGCGGATCCGCAACGTCCCCTGGCACCCTGCTTCGACCACGCCACCGGTGGGCTCCCCGAGGACGGCGACGTCGGCCTCCAGCCACTCGGGCCGCTCCTCCCAGAGGCGGAGGAGGCCGTTGTGGCGCTGCTCCACCTCCTCGCACTCGTAGAAGCACCACGTCACGTCCATGGCGGGTTCAGGGATGGTGCCGGCGAGATGGAGGAAGACGGCCAGACCGCCCTTCATGTCGGCGGAACCCACGCCGTAGAGGGTGGAGTCGACGACGCTGGGCTCATCGTTGCCGCCGACCGGCGGGACGGTGTCGAGGTGGCCGGCCACCAGGATGCGGCTGTCCCGCTGCAGATCGGTTCGGGCCACCACATTGTTCGCGACCCTCTCGACCGTGAGCCACGGGCAGAGTGCCAGCGCCGCCTGCACGGCATCGGCCATCGGTCCCTCGTGGTGGCTGACCGACGGGATGGCGACCAGGGCGGTGGCCAGTCCGAACAGGCCACTCGGGGTCTCCTCGGTCACGTGGACACCCCGTGCGCCCGCAGGATGTCGTTCAACTGCGCCTTGTCGTGCCGCTGTCCCTCGGTCAGGCGCTTGATCACGAGGACACAGGGGAGGAAGAACTCACCGCCGGGGAACGCGCGGCGGCGGGAGGCCTGGACGGCCACGCACCATGCGGGCACATGTCCCCGGCTGAGCTCCTCGCCGGTCTCTGTGTCGATCACCGGGATGGAGGGGTTCAAGATGGTGCCCTCCCCCACCACCGCTCCGCGGCCCACCCGGGCCCCCTGGGTGATCATGCACCGGCTCCCGATCATCACTTCGTCCTCGATGACGACCGGGGCGGCCTGTGCAGGCTCGAGCACTCCCCCGATGCCGACCCCGCCCGACAGGTGTACCTGCTCGCCGATCTGGGCGCACGACCCGACGGTGGCCCAGGTATCGACCATGGTGCCCGCCCCGACCCTGGCCCCGATGTTGACGTAACTCGGCATGCAGATGACCCCGCTCCCCAGGTACGAGCCCCACCGGGCCGAGGCTCCGGGCACCACCCGGACCCCCGACGCCGCATAGTTCCGCTTGAGCGGGAGCTTGTCGGCGAATTCGAACGGGCCCACCTCCGTGGTCTCCATCGAGCGCAGCCGGAACAGCAACAAGATGGCCTGTTTGAGCCACTGGTGGACGACCACCTGGTCGGTGACAGGATCGACCTCGGCCACCCGCGCCTCGCCGCGGTCGAGCAGGTCGATCGCCTCGGTCACCACGGCCAGCGCGCCGGTGTCCGTCGGTCCCAGCGCGCCAGCGCGACTCCACAGCTCTTCGATCCGGGACTGGAGGTCTGCCATGGGTCCAGACGTTAGCCCTGGGATGCCGGTGGTCCCCGCCCGCGATTCAGCGCGAGCCCTGCCGGTCGAGCCTCTCGACGAGCGCCCCCCGGGACAGGCGGTCGGTCATCAGCTGCAGGCGCTCCATCGGCTGCACCACCGCCACGCGCACGAACCCCGCACCGTCGGGGCCGTAGAGGTCACCCGGGCTCACCAGCAGGCCGGCCTCGAGGGCGAGCGCCTCGGCCAGCTCCCAGCCGCCGCCGGCCATCCCGGCCGGCACCGGGACCCACAGGTAGAACCCACCCGCCGGCATCGGGGTCGGGAGCCCCACGATCCCGAGGGCGTCGCGCAGGTACTCCAGGCGATCCTCGTAGCGCCGGCGCTGATCGATCACGTGGTCGTCGTCATCGAAGGCCACCACCGCACCGGCCTGCACAGGTCCCGGCACCATCAGCCCGGCGTGGCGTCGGACGTCGAGCAGATAGCCGACCAGGTCGGGGTCGCCGGCGTAGAAGCCGGCCCGGACGCCCGCCAGGTTGGACCGCTTGGAAAGCGAGTGCACCGCCACCACCCCGTCCACGCCGGAAGCGAGCACCGTGGCCGGCGGGCCCACCCAGGTGAACTCCGCGTAGCACTCGTCAGAGAACACCGGAATCCCGTGCTGCCTCCCCCACCGGGCCACGGCCTCCAGGTCGGTCAGCAGCCCGGTCGGGTTGGACGGTGAATTCATCCACAGGAGGAGGGCCCGATCCAGATCGGACCGGTCGATCGAGCCCAGATCGGGTCCGCCCTGGGCCAGTTCCCGCACCGGTACCGATCGGCACCCGCCGAGCGTTGCCCCCATGGCATAGGTCGGGTACGACACCGCCGGGTAGAGCACGGTGTCACGGGCGGGGTTGCGGAGGTGGAGGTACTGCGCAACCGAGGCGACGAACTCCTTGGTGCCCACGCAGGCCGCCAGTTCGCGCCCCGGATCCACCGACACGCCGAATCTCCGTTGCAGCCAGCCGGCGGCTGCGGCCCGGTAGGCGGGCGATCCCGGAGAGGTCGGGTACCCGCGCTCGGTGCCAGAGTGGGCCATGGCATCGAGCACCGGGACCGGGGGTGGGTCGCAGGGTGTGCCGATGGAGCAGTCCACCACTCCGCCCGAGCCTCCGGGCCCGACTGCATCTCCGAACCGCTCGACCGCTTCCGCCCTCATCCGCGACAGGCGATCGTAGGGATAGGGGGGCGGGGCGAAGCCAGCCGGGTCGCCGGCACGAGCGGAAGGGGGACCGGCATTCATGACGCCACGAACTCCGCGAACCGTGACCTGCCCACGTCGTCGAGCACCACCTGGATGCGCGTCGACTGCTCGCCGGCCACCTCGCCCACGATCTCACCCTCGCGGTGGACCGCGGCCAGCACATCGCCCCGCGCCCAGGGGATGACCAGCTCGATCACCCGATCGCCGACACGGAGACGGTCTCCCATGGCCACCAGCAACTCGTCGAGCCCTTCACCCGACCGGGCCGACACCATCACCGACCCTTCGTGAGCCGCCATCATCCGCCGGGCCTCCTCGGATGACTCCGGGCCGAGAGCGGCCACCGCGTCGGCCTTGTTCACCACCAGCAACTCGGGCAGCCCGTCGGCCCCGATCTCGGCGAGCACGCTCCGAACGGCATCGACCTGTCCCTCGAGGTCCGGTCCGGAGCCGTCGACCACGTGGACGATCAGATCCGACTCGCACACCACCTCGAGCGTGGAGCGGAACGCCTCGACGACCTGGTGGGGAAGCTTGCGCACGAAACCCACCGTGTCGGTCAGGAGCACCGTCTCTCCCCCTGGGAGGTCGAGTTGCCGGGTGCGCGGGTCGAGGGTGGAGAACAGCCGGTTCTCGACCAGGACATCCGACCCGCACAACCGGTTCAGCAACGTCGACTTCCCGGCATTGGTGTAACCGACCAGGGACACCGTCCGCTGGCGGGACCGGATCCTCCCGCGGCGCTGGGTGCGCCTGGTGCGGTCCAGCTGACGCAGATCGGACTCGAGACGGCTCATCCGCTGCACCAAGCGGCGCCGGTCGACCTCGAGTTTCGTCTCGCCGGGACCACGGGTGCCGATGCCGCCGGCCTGCTGGCTGAGCGACCGGCCCCGTCCCCGCAGTCGCGGCAACCGGTAGCGGAGAAGCGCCAACTCCACCTGGGCCCGACCCTCGGGGGTGCGGGCGTTCTGGGCGAAGATGTCGAGGATCACCGCGGTGCGGTCGATGGCGGTACGCCCCAGGATCTTCTCGAGGTTCCGCTGCTGGGCAGGTGAGAGGTCGTCATCGAATACCACCGTGTCGGCATCGACCGCCAGACACACCGACAGCAACTCCTCGGCCTTGCCCCTCCCCAGGTAGGTCGCCGGGTCGGGGGTGCTCCTCCGCTGCACGATCCGTTCCATGACGTCGGCGCCGGCGGTATTCACCAGGAGGGCCAGCTCGTCGAGGCCGGCCTCGGTGTCGGCCAGGGTGGAGTGCGGGAAGACGACACCCACCAGTACGATCCGCTCCCGGACCGACCGGGAGATGAGGGTGTCGGTGAAGGCCGACTCGGTGGGCGTCACGGGCGGGCCGCGTCCAGCACCGACCGGGGGTCGACCATGAGGTCGGCCACTTTCCGGACCGGCCCGCGCAACTGCACCCGCCCGTCGGTGAACGCCACCTGGAGGGTGCCGCCCGGATTGTGCACGTGCACCGTGTCACCCACGAGACCCCAGCTCCGCGCCGCGGCGGCTGCTGCGGCGCTGCCGGTTCCGCAGGCCTCGGTCTCGCCGACACCCCGTTCCCACACCCGGAGGGTGATCGCCCCGGGGTCGGGCCCGAGTGTGACAAACCCGACGTTGATGCCGTCTGGGTACACGTCCTGGAGCCGGCTCCCGAGGACGGCCACGTCGCCGTCGGCGGGGTCCGGACCCAAGAGCACGAGGTGGGGGTTGCCCATGTCGACCTGACGGGCCCTGCGGTCCGGGAACTGTTGGGGCTGGTCGGGACCGAGCGTGGCCACGCCCATGTCGACGGAGGCCTCAGCGGCGTCGGCGCGCTCCCCGGGGTGGTACTCCACGGACCTCACGCCCCCGAGCGTCGACACGGTGAAGGACGGCGGGTGGACCAGGCCCGCTCCCACGGCCGCCTGGGCCAGGCACCGAATTCCGTTCCCGCTCATCTCGGCCTCACCGCCGTCGGCGTTGCGCAGGTCCATGGCCAGATCGGCCCCGCTCCCCCCGACGAGCACCCGGATCACGCCGTCGGCGCCGATCCCGAACCTCCGGTCGCACAGGGCCCGCACCAGTGCGGTGTCGAGGGAGGTGGCGTTCTTCTGGTCCACCAGCACCAGGAAGTCGTTGCCGGCACCGTGGTGCTTGGTGAAGCGGAGCGGCGGCAGATCGGGTATCGGTGCGTTCATCGTGTTCCCCATCAGTCTCCCACCGTGGCGCCTTGCCGGGGTATCCCCCCGAGCAGGGCCAGGATCGCTCGCTCCGGGGCATCATCCGGGTCCAGCCACACGATACGGGGATCACGCCGAAACCACGCCCACTGCCGGCGGGAGAAGGCCCGCGTACGGCGCACCGCCTCGGCCACCGCCTCGGCCAACGGGACGCCGCCTTCGACGTGGGCGAGGAGCTCCCGGTAGCCGAGGGCCTGGCGGGCCGTCTTCGACACCCCCTCCGGCCGGCCGGCCAGGACGCGCACCTCCTGGAGGAACCCCTGCTCCATCAGGAGCCCGAACCGCTCGGTGATCCGCTGGTCCTGCGTGGTCGGGTCACGCCGCAGGCCGACCAGCCGGACATCGGTGGGCGGGTACCGCTCGAGACCGGGGCCGAACGAGGAGAACCGGTGGCCCGATCCGATGGTCACCTCCAGGGCACGCAACAGGCGGCGGCGATTGGCCGGCTCGATCCGCCGGGAGGCCATCGGGTCGAGGAGGGACAGGTGCCGATGGAGCTCTGCCAGTGCCGACCGCTCCGCTTCGCTGCCCGGGGGGCCGGCCGTGTCGACCTTCGCTGCCAGGGCGGCGGCGACCTCGGGATAGCGCCCGGGGAACGTCAGGTCGTCGATCACCGACCGGAGGTAGAGCCCGGTGCCACCCACCAGCAGCGCCCCGTGGCCGCGTGACGCGATGCCGCCGAGGGCCCGGCGGGCCAGCCCCTGGAACCGCTGCACGGTGAACTCCTCCCAGGGATCGACCAGGTCCACCAGGTGGTAGGGAATGTGGGCACGCACCTGGCGCGAAGGCTTGGCGGTACCGATGTCCATCCCCCGGTAGACGGCCATCGAATCGACGGAGACCAGCTCCACCGGGGGGAGGCGTTCGGCGTTGTGCGCCCGACCCTGCGCCCTCGAGGCCTCCGCCACCCGCAATGCCAGCTCGGACTTTCCCGATGCGGTGGGACCGACCAGGGCCACCACCGGCGGCGACCCGGCCCGGTCCGGCGCGTGCCCCGGGCGCGGGCCGGTCACGGCAGTGCGCGGAGCCGGCAGGGACGACTCAACCGGCGATGACCGGGATGCGGACCCGGTGCCAGGGCCTAGCGGTCACGGCGCGTAGCTCGCCGGTCAGGTGGTGGCGGGCGGCACCGGTGATGGCGACCTCGGCGAAGGAGCCACTGGCAATCCCCTTGGCGGCGTCGGGCCGGAAGTGCACCAGCTTGTTCTGGCCGGTCCGGCCGGTGACCACCGACGGATCCCGCTTGGAGGGCCCCTCGACCACCACCTCCTCCACCCGTCCGATCCGGTCGCGGTGGCGGGCCAGGGCAGAGCGCTCCACGACCACCCGGAGGCGATCGAAGCGGTCGGCGATCACGTCGGCCGGCACGAACCGTTCCTCCATGGCCGCTGCCCGTGTCCCCGGTCGGGGCGAGAAGATGAAGGTGTATGCACTGTCATAGGAGGTCTCGGCGGCCACCTCGAGCGTGCGCTCGAAGTCGTCCTCGGTCTCACCGGGGAAGCCGACGATCAGATCGGTGGTCACCGCCAGGTCGGGGATGGCCGCCCGGGCCTCGGCCAGCCGCTGCAGGTAGCGCTCGGCGGTGTAGCCACGCCGCATGGCAGCCAGCATCGCGTCACTGCCCGACTGCAGCGGCAGGTGGAGGTGGTTGCACACCTCCTCCGTCTCGGCCATGGCGGCGATGGTCTCGGGGCGGAGGTCCTTCGGGTGGGGACTGGTGAACCGGACCCGGCGGATCCCCTCCACCGCCCCGGTCGCCCGCAGCAGATCGGCGAAGAGGGGCCGGCGTCGGGTCAGGTCCCGACCGTAGGAGTTCACGTTCTGGCCCAGGAGGGTCACTTCGCTGACGCCCCGCCGGGCGAGCACCTCCACTTCGTCCACCAGTTCGGACATCGGGCGCGACACCTCGGGGCCGCGCACCGACGGGACGATGCAGAAGGCACAGGAGTTGTCGCAACCCATCTGGATGGTCACCCACGCCGCGTAGGGCAGGTCCCGCACGGCGGCGAGTGCCACGGCCTGCTGGTCGCCGGTCGACGGACCGGCTGCCGGCTGCGGCTCGTCGAAGATCTCCACCACTGGCCCCTGCTCCGCCGCCTGCCGCAGCAGCTCGGGCGCCCGCGAGAGGTTGTGGGTGCCGAACACCACGTCCACGTGCGACGCCCGCTCGCGGATCCGCTCCTTGTCCATCTGGGCCAGGCAGCCGCCCACGGCGATCTGCATGCCGGGGCGGCTCTCCCGGAGGGTCTTCAAGTTTCCCAGGTGCCCGTAGAACTTGTTGTCGGCGTTCTCACGGATGCAACAGGTGTTGAACACCACGACATCGGCGGATTCGAGATCCGGTGCAGCGACCAAGCCGTCCGCCGTGAGGGCCCCGGCCAGGCGCTCGGAGTCGTGCTCGTTCATCTGGCATCCGAAGGTCCGGATGTGGAACGACCGCGGCGGCGGGGCCGAACCGTCCGGAACGGGCCGATCGGCCGGAGAGGGGGAAACGGTGGGCACTGTCCCAGGATACGACCACCACACGACGAGGGAGTCCGTGGGCACGAGGTGTGCGATCCGGCCGCCTCAGCGCCGCCTCAGGGGTGGGACGCCTCGACGACGGTGTGGATCCCGCCCCGCACCAGCCAGTCGGTGGTGACGGTCATCCGGCGGGGTGCGATAGCAGCCACCAGGTCATCGAGGATCCGATTGGTCATGTCCTCGTGGAACCCTCCTTCGTTCCGATAGCTCCACAGGTAGAGCTTGAGCGACTTGAGCTCGACAAGGGACCGGTCCGGGACATAGGCCACGGTGACCGTGGCGAAGTCCGGCTGGCCGGTCAGAGGGCACAGGCAGGTGAACTCGGGCGTGGCGCAACGGACCTCGTAGTCGCGCCCGGGGTGGGGGTTGGCCACAGCCAGGAGCTCCTTGGTCGGCTGGCTCGGCACGGCGGGTGTGCTCCGGCCTACCGGTCGGCGTTTAAGTCGTAGAAGTCGGCAGCGGCCTCGACGTCACCGATCAGCCCGTGCATGTCAGGGTGGAGGATCAGGACCTGGCCCGGGATCTCCGCCTCGGCCAGGGCCGTCTCCGCTGCCGACTGCACGCCGGGGGCATCGACGCCGTGGCAGATACCGAGGAGGGAGGGCCCGGCTCCCGACCAGCACACCGCCAGTGCCCCCCCGGCGGACAGGCCGGCCAGCAACTTGGGGGCGGCCGGGAAGAGCGGGCTGCGGTAGTCCTGGTGCAGCCGATCCTCGGTGGCCTCGCTGATCAACACCCGGCTGTCGGCCAGGCCGGCGACCAGGAGGGCCATCCTCGACAGATTGAAGGCCGCACTCTCGCGGCTCACATCGGTGGGCAGGGCCTGGCGGGCCCGGGACGTCGACAAGGTGACATCGGGGACGATCACCACGAAGGCCAGGCTCACATCCAGAGGGAGCCGGACGACGTGGACCCCGCCCTTCACCCGTGCGGCCGCCACTAGGCCGCCGACCATGGACGCCGCGGCGTTGTCGGGATGGCCGTCCATGGCGGCGGCGACGGCCAGAGGGTCCGTGGCACCGGCTGCTGCCGCTGCTGCCAACGCAAGGGCCGCAGAGGAACCGAGGCCCCGCGAGATGGGGATCTGAGACCGCACGGTGATGGCCAGGTGGTCGGTGCCGGCAACGTCGATGGCCACTCGGGCAGCCAGATGCGACGGGTCGTCGGACATCCCCGCACCTTCACCTTCGGAGCGGACGATGAGCCGGGAGGCAGGCTCGACCTCGACCTCGACGTACCGATCGAGAGCGATGGCCAGCGTGTCGAAGCCGGGTCCGAGATTGGCTGACGACGCTGGAGCTCGTGCGCGCACACCGACACGGTACTCCGGACGGTCTTCGCCCGGCGGGATCGCTCCGCTCGCCGGCCCGAGTCAGGGGCCGTGGACGAGCCTCCACCACCATGACGGCTCCGGCACAGTGCTGGCCAGCCGCAATGAGACGACCTCGATCTGGGTTCCGAGGGAGAACATGGCCGTCCCGACCCGGCTCCCCTTGGTGCTCCCGGGCGGCACAGGGGAGAGCCCACTGGTCGAGGCCACGGTCTGGCCCGGCCACGCCAGCAGCCATGCGCCGTCCGCAGTGACGATGGGCACCGGGTGCGCACTCCCTCCCCAGGTGACGGTCACCGCGCCGACCACCTGGTCGGCAGTGGCGACCGTCACGGGAACCACCGCGGCCTCGGTGGCGCCGAGCAGCTTCTCCACCACCGGTCGGGTGAAGCGGAACGGGTCCGGGATCTGGAGGTCGTCAGGAGGGGTGGTCGTGGTCGTGGTGCCCGACCCATTGGACGGCGGGGCCGTCGCTGGTCGTGTGGTCGTGGTGGTGCTGGCGGGGACGATGGGGGGTGGCGTCGGTTGTCCGAGCACCGCGGCCAGCACCAGAACCGGGCGGCCCTGCACCGAGCGCACTCCGGCCAGGATCAGGCAGGCTCCGGCCTGCGAGGTGTACCCGGACTTGACGCCGACCACACCGTTGGAGCCGACCTCGGTGACGATGTTGGGCAGCGTCCCGACCATCGGCAGGGTCACCGACGGCATGGCCACCACCTCGGCGAAGCTGGGGTCCGCCATCCCCGCCGCAGCAACCCGCAGGCAGTCCGAAGCGGTGGACACCGAGCCGGACTCATAGCCGCTGGCGTCGACGTAGTGGGTGCCGGTCGCCCCCAGCGACGCGGCCAGCGCGTTCATCTTGGCCACGAAGGCCAGCTCGGAGCCGGCGTCCCACACCGCCAGGCTGTAGGCGATGTCGTTGGCCGAGACGATCAGCATCGCTTCCAGCATCTGGCGCTCGCTCAGCACTTCGCCGAACCGGATGGGGATGGTGGATTCGTCGTTGTGCAGCTCGTTGTCGTACTCGGCGACGTCGGCCGTGGTGATGGTGATCGAGGGGCCAGCGGCCCCGGCCGGCAACGGGTGGTCACGCAGGATCGCCACCGCGTTGGTCATCTTGGTCAATGAGGCGATGGGCACCGAGGGCTCGGGCCCGGACTGGTCGGCGTAGCCCAGTGAGGGCACCGCCACCGCTCCCTGGCCCCGGGTCGGCCACGGGAGAGCCGGTCCGGTCCCGTGGGCCGACACCTCGGTGGGGAGGGCGGAGTGGGTGGCCGGATGGGCGAGCGGCTGGTTGATCCGGGTGGCTGCCACCGCGGCCACCGCGCCCGCCAGAAGGACGGCCACACCGAGCACCGCCCAGGGCAGCCAACCTCGCCGTCGCCGTCGCGCGTGACGACCGTGGGAGCCGCGCACCCGAGGCGTGGCCAGGACCATTCCCGGCGTCGCCGGGCCCGCCGTCTCCTCGTGCTCCCCTTCGGTCAGCGGGCGTCCAATTCCTCGGGGGTCATCAGCACCGCCCGCGCCTTGGAGCCCTCGGACGGCCCCACCACCCCACGGCGCTCCATGAGATCCATCAGTCGGCCGGCACGGGCGAACCCGACCCGCAGTTTCCTCTGCAGCATCGAGGTGGATCCCAGCTGGGAGCGGACCACCAGCTCCATCGCCTGTTCGAGCAGTTCGTCGTCGCCGTCGTCGCCGCCGACCCGGTGCCCGGCGGCCCCGACGACCTCTTCGATCCCCGCGATCACCTCCATCGGCCGTTGCCGCTTCCAGTGGGCGACCACAGCCCGGATCTCCTCCTCGCTCACCCAGGGACCCTGCAGGCGCTGGGGATTGGACGAGGATGCCGACAGCAGGAGCATGTCGCCCTTGCCGATCAGACGCTCCGCTCCCGGCTGGTCCAGGATCACCCGGCTGTCGGCCAGGGAGGAGACCGAGAACGCCATGCGCGAGGGGATGTTGGCCTTGATCACCCCGGTGATGACGTCGACCGACGGTCGCTGAGTGGCCAACACAAGATGGATGCCGACCGCTCGGGCCATCTGGGCGATACGGCACACCGACTCTTCGACATCGCGTGCCGCCACCATCATCAGGTCGTTCAGCTCGTCGACGACGATCACGATGAACGGCAGGCGCTCGTAGTGCGCCTCGGGCTCTCCGTCGTCGTCGGCGGGCCCTGACTCGGAGTCCGCACCCGTCCCGCGCATCCGGAACCGGTGGGCCTCCTCGAGCTCGGCGAGGCCACCGTTGTCGAAGGCACTGTTGTACCCGGTGATGTCACGCATGCCGACCTCGGCCAGCAGGTCGTAGCGGCGTTCCATCTCGGTGACTGCCCAGCTCAGGGCGTTGGCGGCCTTCTTCGGGTCCACGACGACCTGGGTCAACAGATGCGGAAGGCCGTTGTACTGACCCAGCTCCACCCGCTTGGGGTCGACCAGGATCAGGCGGACCTGATCGGGTGTCGCCCGGGTCAGGATCGACGTGAGCACCGAGTTGATGCACGAGGACTTGCCCGATCCGGTGGCGCCGGACACCAGCACATGGGGCATCTCCGCCAGGTTGACCATGACCGCCCGGCCGGCGATGTCCCGGCCGAGGGCCACCTCGAGGGGATGGACCGCCTGGGCCGCCTCGGGGGATGCCAGGATGTCGCCGAGGGCGACCAGCTGCCGGCGGCGATTGGGCACTTCGACCCCGATGGCCGACTTCCCGGGGATCGGGGCGAGGATGCGGACGTCGGGGGAGGCCATGGCATAGGCGATGTCCTTCGACAGGGAGGTCACCCTGGCGACCTTCACCCCTGCCCCCAACTCGAGCTCGTACCGGGTGACCGACGGCCCCACGGTGCGTGCCACCAGGCGCGTCTCCACCCCGTGGGCGGCCAGCGCTGCCACCAGTGCGACGCCGGCGGCGTCGACCTCGTGCTCGTCGACAGCCTGGGGCTTGCCCCGCTTCAACAGATTGGACGGCGGGAGGCGCCAATCGCCGATGGCCGGGCCCAGTTTCATCTCCAGCTGCTCACCCTTGCCAGGCCGGGTGGCGGCCTCCGGAAGCTGGACCGGCCCGGCGGACTCGGGCACGTCCACCACGGGATCGGTGGCGACGGGATCGGTGGCGACGGGATCGGCGGCCGGCACCGTGAGTGCCGGCTGGGCCCCGCCCCCCGCCGCCACTGCCCGACCGAACGGATCGGTCGGGTGGTCGGTCTCTTCCGCTCCGTCCGCACCGGGGCCGACCGTTCGACCACGAGCCGCCTCGGCGACCCACCGGGCCATCCGGACGACCGCCCCGGCGGCCGACCTGATCGACACGCCGGTGAACAGGATGAGGGCAACCACTACCAGCGCCACCAGCACGGTGGCCGCTCCGATGCCCCCGAGTGCGGCCCGCAAGGGGTCGCCGATCACTGCGCCCACCCACCCGCCGGCAGCGGCCAGGCGCTCCGTCGACGCACCCAACGGCGGGGATCCCCCGGCCAGTCCGGCCAGTCCCGCTACGGCCAGGAGGGCCAGGGAGGCCCCGACCACCGCACGCGCCGGCTCGCGGGACGTATGTTCCTCCTCGTCGCCACGCCCGATCAGCAGGCGGAGCCCGACGGCCACCGCCGCCGCCGGCACCAGAAACCTCCCCCATCCCAGCAGGTCGCCGACGAACAGTCGCGCGTCGTGCCCGGCCACGTTCAGCGAGTCGGCGTAGAAAGCGAGGGCGGCCAGGACGCCCAGGGTGACCAGCACGACGCCCCACAGGTCGGTGGAGTGGCCGGCCACGACGGCCCAGATCGACGCGGAGAACCCGGCCTGCTGCCGGGAACCCCGGCCCTTGGCGGCGCGGGCGCCACCCCTTCCGGGTTTGCCCCGGTTCCGCTTGCGTACTTGCGGGGTGCCCGAGCGCGATCGAGACGAGGCCCCAGGCCTGCCCTTCGACCGCGAAGCCCCGGATCGACCCCCCGGGCGCTTGGTGGCGGTCGTCACAGTGGGTAACAGGCTACCCGCTCTGCGTCAGCTTCAGGGGGACACCGGGCTAGACGGTGACGATCACCGGCACGATCATCGGGCGCTGGCGAGTGCGGTCACCCACCAGGCGGCCGAGGGCCTTGCGGGCCGCCCGGTTGAGCGTCTCGTGGTCGTGGCTGCCGTTGGAGAGCGCGTGTTCCAGCGCCTTGGTGACCTCGGCCCGAGCCTCGTCGAGCAACACCTCGGTGTCGTGGTCGTAGGCCCACCCACGGGTCACGATCTGGGGGGTTCCCACCACTTCGCCCTGCTTCAGGTCGACGGTGGCCACGGCCATGACCACGCCCTCCTCCGCCAGCACCATCCGGTCACGCAGCACGCCGTGGCCGATGTCCCCCACTGAACTCCCGTCGACGAATAGGTACCCACCCGGCACCGTCCCGTCACGGTGCAGGCCGCTGTCGTCCAGACGCACGGCGTCCCCGTCCTCGCAGAGCAGCACCCGGTCGCCGGTGATTCCCATGGATTCGGCCAGGCGGATGTGGTTGGCCATGTGGCGGTACTCGCCGTGCACGGGGATGAAGAACTCCGGCCTCGTCACCGACATCAGCATGGCCAGCTCCCCCTGACGTGCATGGCCGCTCACGTGGACGGCGTCCACACCCGAGTGGATGACCTCGACCCCCCTCCGGTACAGGCTGTCGATGACACGGCCCACCGACCACTCGTTGCCCGGGATGGGGTGGGCGCTGATCACCACGACGTCGTTCTCCTGGAGCTGGAAGAAGCGATTCTCACCGGCGGCCAGGCGGGACAGCGCCGACATGGGCTCCCCCTGGGAGCCGGTGGAGATGACACAGACCCTTCCGGGATCGAGGTCGTCGATGTCCTCGATGTCGACCAGCGAGTCGTCGGGGATCTCGAGCAGACCGAGACGCCTGGCCAGTGTCACGTTCTTCTTCATGGAGAGACCGAGGGTGGCCACCAACCGACCCTCGGCGATGGCGGCATCGGCCACCTGCTGGACCCGGTGAATGTGGCTGGCGAAGCAGGTCACGATGAAGCGCTGGTCGGGACGGGCCAGGAACACCCTCTCGAGGGTTGCCCCCACTGTCGACTCGGACGGGGTGAAACCCGGCTCCTCGGCGTTGGTCGAATCGGCCAGGAGCAGGCGGATCCCCGGGTCGGATGCCAAGGCTCCCATCCGTGCCAGATCGGTCCGCCGGCCATCGACCGGATGCAGGTCGATCTTGAAGTCGCCGGAGTGCAGGATGATGCCCTGGGGGGTGTGGAACGCCGTGGCGAAGGCGTGGGGAACCGAGTGGGTGACCGGAATGAACTCCACGTCGCACGGCCCGATCCTCCTCCGTTCGCCGTCCCGGACAGGGATGAACTGCGCCCGATCCGCCATTCCTGCCTCGTCCACCCGGTTCCGGGCCAATGCCAGGGTCAGCTCGGAGCCGTAGACCGGCACGGGGAAGTCACGAAGGAGGTAGGCGAGCCCCCCGGTGTGATCCTCGTGCCCGTGGGTCAGGATGACCCCGTCGACCCGGTCGGCATTCTCACGAAGGTAGGTGAAGTCCGGAAGCACCAGATCGACACCGGGCATGTCCGGGTCCGGGAACATGATGCCGACGTCGAGGACCAGGATCCGACCGTTCACCTCGATGCAGGCGCAGTTGCGCCCGATCTCCCCGAGGCCGCCCAGGAAGACGATGCGCACGGCATCATGCGACCCGGCGCCGGCAGTCGTGCTCGACCCCTTGGCCGACGTCGTTCCCGAAGCCTTGGCCAACGTCGTTCCCGAAGACTTGGCCGCCGCGCTGTGCGACCTCTTTGCCTCAGCCTTGTTTGCCTGAGCCTTTGCCTGAGCCTTTGCCTGAGCCTTGCCCGATTCCTTGGGCAGCGCATTGCCCGAGCCCCTTCGCGGCGCACCGTCCTTGGTCGAGCCGGTGCCCTTGCCGGGCTCGCTCGTTCGACGTTCGTTCTTCACCGAGGACTTCCTGTTCGTGCCGGCACCACCCGGGCGCCCGCCGGACCGCCCGGACCTCGCCGGGTCAGGCAACCGACTGGTGCGCCGGGTTCAACCGGCCCAACTTCGCGATGACGGCCCTGGCCTGGTCGTCCAGGGCCTCCGGGGCGGGTGCGTTGGGCAGCCGGCACTGCCCCGCCGGCAGGCCCAGGGAACGGCAGGCTGCCTTCGCCGGCACCGGATTGGGATACTCCTCCGTCGATTCGAAACAGTAGGACTCGGCCAATTGCTGGTTCACGATGGTGGCGCGGGCCACGTCCCCGGAACGGTAGGAGTCGACCATCTCGGCGAACAGGCCCCCGGCCCAGTGGGAGGCGACGCTGATCACTCCGACTCCCCCGACGGAGAGGAACGGAAGCGTCAGCGAATCGTCACCGGAGAAGACCTCGAACCCCGCGGGGCTCTCGGCCACCACGGTCGCCGCCGCCGCCACGTCGCCAGTGGCGTCTTTCACCGCCACGATGTTCGGAACCTCCCGTGCCAGTTCGACGACCAGCGCCGAGCCGATCCGACGACCGGACCTCACCGGGATGTCGTAGAGGACGACCGGCAGGTCGGTGGCCTCCGCCACTGCCCGGAAGTGGGCCGAGATGCCGGCCGTCGAGGGGCGGTTGTAGTACGGAGTCACCACCAGGACACCGTCGGCGCCGCTCGCCTCGGCCTCCCTGGTCAGCATCACCGAGTGCGCCGTGTCGTTGGTGCCCGTCGAGGCGATGACCGGAACGCCCACGGCGCCGATGACCGCCCGGAAGAGCTCGATCCTCTCCTCGTCGGTCAGGACCGGGCCCTCACCGGTTGTGCCGGCCACCACCAGTCCGTCGCTTCCGGAGCCGGCCAGATGCCGGGCCACGGCCACAGCGCCCTCCAGGTCGAGCCCCCCGTGGGCATCGAAGGGCGTGATCATGGCCGTCAGCACGGAACCGAAGCGGGGCACCTTCTCTCAGCCTCTCGTCGGGGACGACTGATCCAAGGAGGACATCACAGTCACGCAGGCTACCAGCAGCTGCCGGACCCACCGAGGGCACGGCAGGCCGACCCGACACCCCGCCCTCGGCGCAGTCGCGTCCCGTGCTCCGATGTGCTGTGGGTCCGGACCCGGTTGCGGTCAGTCCTCCGTCGGCACCGCGGCCATGGCCTCGTACTCCTCGGAGGTGTCCACCCATGATTCGAACTCGATGACGCCGAGCTCGGTGAACTTGGTCCGCAACCACCCGTCGGCGCCGTCGAGGAGGCCCAGCTTCTTGCAGTTCGGGACGATCTTGGAGAACAGGAGGGCCTGGAACTGCGTGCGCTCGGGCGCCTGCTGCACCACCGGGACGATCGCCTTGGGATCGACTCCCATCCGGTCCCAGACCTCTTGCTGGAGGAATCGGTCGCGCATCCTGACCGCCGCCTCGAAGGCGAACTCCTGACGCTCACGGAGCTCGGCCGCCGACAGGTGCTGGTAGTACTCCTGCAGGCTGAGGACCCCGAACGCGACGTGGCGGGCCTCGTCCGCCATGACGTAGCGCAGGAGCTGCTTGAGCAGCGGGTCCGTCGTCATCTGTTGCATGAAACCGAATGCGGCCAGGGCCAGTCCCTCGACCATGATCTGCATCCCCAGGTAGGTGATGTCCCAACGGGAGTCGGAGATGATGTCGTCCAGCAGCATCCGCAGGTGGGCGTTGATCGGGTAGTGGCCGGACAGCTTCTCGTCGAGGTACTTGGCGAACACCTCGACATGGCGGGCCTCGTCCATCACCTGGGTCGACGCGTAGTACTTGGCGTCCACCCACGGCACCGACTCCACGATCTTCGCCGTGCAGATGAGGGCACCCTGCTCACCGTGGAGGAATTGGGAGAGGGTCCAGTTCTGACTCTCGACACCGAAGGCGATCCACTCCTTGTCCGCCCACTTCTCGACCGGCGTGCCGGAAAGGTCGAACCCCGCGCCGAAACCGCCGGTGGCCTCGGCCTGCTCGATGACCATGCGCTCCTGGTCGACGTCGGTCTCCCATGGCAGGTCCGTCTCGCCGTTCCACTGGGCGTTCTTCGCCTTCTCGTAGAGCTTGTTCAGCTTCGGGCGGGCGCCCTTCTCGTAGTCCCAGGTGAAGATGGAGTCGTAGTCGGAGTGGACGACGTGCCGGCCATCGGGCTCCTCGGTCCCAACCACCGAGAGGATCGTCTCGAAGTCGTCGATCTCCGCCCTCCCGATGATCTCCTCGGTACTGCTCATTTCGGTGGTCATGATCTGTCTCCCTCTGGATGATCGGTACTCGGGCCCGCCGTCGCGAGCCGGTCCTGGTCGGCGAGGGCGAGCCCCCGGGTGCTGGAGGCCGGCGACGGGGTTCCGGTCGAGGGGTCGCTCCGGAGCCCGAACGGTGTGATGTCGATCGGCGGGTGGGCGCCGGAGGCGTTGAGCGCCCTGATCCCCGGCATCACGAAGGTCTCCACCAGGCGGGTGGCCTGCACTGGGTCGGTCAGGTCGGTGTGCTCGGACGGGGCGATGGCGTACGACAGCACGATACGAGTGGCCCACTCCGCCACCCGCCCGGCCTCTGCCGGGCTCATCCAGCGGGCCAGGAACGGTGCCGTGAACCGTGACGCGGTGGCCAGCAGGCGGTCGGACTCGTCGAAGGCCAGATGGCCGAGCACCATCTCGGGCTCGTGCGCCACCAGAAAGCCGAGCGCCGCGTGGTCCCGGATGCGGGACGATGCCTCGACGATGCCCGCCACCAGTGCCTCGGTCAGATCGCGCGCCTCACCCAGGCAGACCCCGAGTGCCGAGAAGAGGCGGGCCATCTCCGTGTCGACCACCGCGGCCAGCACCTCGTCCCTGCCGCCGGGGAAGGCCCGGTAGACGGTCGCCCGCGAGAGCCCGGCCTGGCGGGCGATATCATCCACCGTCGTCTTGAGCGTGCCGTGGCGGGCCAGGCAGACCAGGGTGGCATCGACCACGCGCTCCCGGTGGGGCGAGAGCTGGCTCGCCGGGTCGGCGGGGGCGGCCGGAGCAGGGGACGCCCCGGCATCGACCACACGAAGCGACGCCCCCAGGTTCACCACGGTTGACACGTTAGGTCGACTTTTGTCTCACTGTCAACGCACCGCACCGCACCGCCGTCCCGGCGGCAGCGCCCGGTCAGCTCCGGTCCGGACCGGCCAGCACTCCGGCGAGCAGCTCCGAGCGGACCAACTGGGCCACCTGCGCCCGGTCGTCGAGGTCCCATCGCCCCGGGGCCGACATGTAGGAGAGGACCATACGGGCCAGGAAGTCAGCGGCCTCCACCAGGTCGACCCCGTCGACGACACCGCGCTCTTCGAGATAGGGGACGAGGAAGTCGGCGATGCCCGCTCGGATGCGGTTGCTCTCGACCGTGAGGCTGGGGAGGAGCTTCTCCGGCTCGGTCTGCATCACCAGCTGAAGGACCTCGTGCTCGACGATGGACCGGTGGGCGAACATGATACCCCGCTCCATCACCTCCTCGAGGCCGTCGGCCCCCTGGACCTCCTGGTAAAGGCGGGCGAAGAACTCGAGGGTCGCCCACGCCACCACCGCGTCGACCAGTTCGTCGCGCCCGCCCGGGAACGTGCGGTAGACGGTGGCCCGGGAGATGCCGGCCTCTCGGGCCGCGTCCTCCACGGTGGTCTTGGCGATGCCCCATCGGGCCACGCAGGCATAGGCGGCCACCAGGATCCGCTGACGGGTGGCCCCCATCGCCGATGCCCGGACCCTCAGAGCCCGAGCAGGGGCTCGAGACCGAGGGTGAGCCCGGGCCGGGTCGCCACCGCTTCGACGGCCAGCGCCACGCCGTCCATGAAGGACGCCCGGTCATAGGAGTCGTGTCGGATGGTCAGGCTCTGCCCCACCGCCCCGAGGACGACCTCCTGATGGGCCACCAGGCCGGGCAGTCGTACCGAGTGCACGCGGACCCCAGCGGGTCCGGCACCGCCCCGGGCACCGTCCAGCAGCGAGGTCTCCGTCCGATCGGGAGGGAACGCACCGGCGCCGGCGTCGGCCCGCGCGACAGCCATGCGCTCGGCGGTGCGCATGGCTGTTCCCGACGGGGCATCGAGCTTCCCATCGTGGTGGGACTCCACGATCTCCGCTCCGTCGAAGAAGGGCGCCGCCAGCTCTGCAAACCGCATCATCAGCACCGCGCCGATGGCGAAATTGGCGGCCACGATGCAGTTGGGGGCGCCGGCGGCCGGGCCGGCGAAGCGTTGGCCCATCTCCTCGAGATCCCCTGCGGTGAACCCGGTGGTCCCCACCACGGCGTGGATGCCCACCTCGGCGCAGAACGCCAACGTCCGGCGCGCTGCTTCCAGGCGGGAGAAGTCGACGACCACCTCCACCCCGGCGGCGGTCAACTCCTCGAGGTCGTCGGCCACCTCGAGTCCGCCGGTGTCGACCCCGACCAACTGGGCCAGGTCGGCGCCGCGGTGCCGCGGGTCGAGCGCTGCCACCAGCTCCTGGCCCGGCCGGGCCAGGACCGTGCGGCACACCTCACGGCCCATCTTCCCCCCGGCTCCGACCACACCCACTCGCATGCCGGTCACCCTACCGTCGGCACGTGGGGCGCCACGTGACACCGTCGGCACGTTGGGCGCCACGTGACACCGTCGGGCCGTCACCGTTGTTCACGACCTCACCCCAGCTGGAGTGCCCGGACATCGAAGTCGGACTCGTCGAAGGGGCCGACCACCGACAGGGCGCGGGGGGCGGCCACCACCTCGGCGGCCGCGGCGTGCACCTCTTCCACGGTGAGGGCCCCGACCCGGGCCAGCACCTCATCGACCGTGAGGACCTCTCCGTGGAGCAGCAACCCGGCCCCGATGCGGCTCATCCGAGCCCCGGAGTCCTCACAGGCGAGCAGGGTCTCGGCTCGCAGGTTCCCCTTGGCGATCGAGAGCTCCCGCTCGCTGATGCCCTCCGCTCCCAACACGGCCAACTCGGTCGAGACGATGTCGAGCACCTCGGCCACGTGTTCGGGAGCGGTCCCCAGCCCCACGCTCACCGCCCCGGCATCGTGATACGCCACCCGTTCGGACCAGACTGAGTAGGCCAGCCCCCGCCGCTCCCTGATCTCCTGGAAGAGTCGGCTGGACAGGCCCCCACCCAGGGCGTGGTTGAGCACGGCCAGGGCGTACCGCCGTGGGTCCGACCGGTTGACGGATCGTGCCGCCAGCACCAGGTGGGCCTGCTCTGTCGAGCGCCGGGTCACCTGCAGCGGCACCACCCGGTCGTCGGGTGCGGAGCGCTGGGGCGTGGCCCCGCCGTCCGGTCCGGCGAACCTGGACTCGAGACCCGCCACGACCTCGGCGTGGTCGAAGTCGCCGGCCACCGCCGCAACCATGTTCCGGGGTCGGTAGTGGTCCTCGAAGAAGGCGCGGATCCCTTCTGCGGTCATGGCGGACACCGACTGCTCGCTTCCCAGTACCTCCCGACCCAACGGATGGTCGGGGAAGAGCGCTGCCGAGCTGAGCTCCGCAACCTCGTCGGCAGGCTCGTCGGCGTGCATGAGGATCTCGTCGAGGATGACCTGCCGCTCCGCGTCGAGGTCCGTCGGGCGCAGTGCCGGGCGCCACATGATGTCGGAAAGGATGTCGAGACCGAGTGGGAGGTGTTCGGCCAGCAGGCGGATGTAGAAGGAGGTGTACTCCTTGGTGGTGAAGGCGTTGAAGTCCCCACCGACCTCGTCCACCGCTTCGGCGATGGCCGAGGGCGAACGCTCAGGAGTTCCCTTGAAGAGAAGGTGCTCGAGGACGTGTGACGCCCCGGCGTGGTCGAGGTCCTCGTCACGCGAGCCGGTTCCCACCCAGAAACCGATGCACACCGACCGTGCATCGTCCATCCGTTCGGTTGCCAGGGACAGGCCCGACGGCAGGACCTCGGTCCGGATCACGGGCGCCCTGTGGTCGACACCATCGGCGGGACGCGCCGGCGGGGGGCGGCCCTCAAGACAGCCACCCGCCGGACGGACACGCTCAACGGCGCCGGCGACCACCTCGGCCGCCCCCGCCACCACCACCGGGTCGGTCCGACGGCTCGGCCACGGCCGGGCCCAGATCGCCGAACTCCTGGACCAACTCCACCTGGAAGGCCTCCTCGAACGATGCCGCCCCGGCAGGTGCGCCGGTGGACACCGCCGGACGGCGCCCACGGTCCGATCGGTCGTCGGGGTCTGCGTGATCGCCCCGACCTGAGCCACCACGGCCGCCGCCCTCACTGCGAGCTGGCCGATCGCCGCCGCCCTCACTGCGAGCTGGCCGATCGCCGCCGCCCTCACTGCGAGCTGGCCGATCGCCGCCGCCTGACACCGCTGGCGCCGGCGCTTCGCCGGCCAGTGACAGGGACACCTTGCCCTGAGGGTCGATGTCGTCGACCTTCACCTCGACCGGCTGGCCGAGCTCGAGCACGTCCTCCACCCGTTCGACCCGCTTGCCCTGGCCGATCTTCGAGATGTGCAGCAACCCGTCCCGTCCGGGGAGGATGTTCACGAAGGCACCGAACTTGGTGATGTTGACCACCTTGCCCTGGTAGGTGGCGCCCACCTCGGCCAGCGGCGGATCGAGGATGGTCGCGATCCGTCGGCGAGCCTCTTCGACGGCAGTGCCGTCCTTGGCCCCGATGGTGACCGTGCCCACCATGCCGTCGTCGTCGACGGCGATGTCGGCACCCGTCTCCTGCTGCAGGGCGTTGATCACCTTGCCTTTGGGCCCGATGACCTCACCGATCTTGTCCATGGGGATCTCGAAGGAGATGATCTTCGGGGCGGTCTCGGCAACCTCGGACCGCGGCTCGGGGATCGCTTCGGCCATGACGTCGAGGATGATCAGCCGGGCGTCCTTGGCCTGCAGGAGCGCCTTGGTCAGCACGTCGAGGGGCAGTCCGTCGATCTTGGTGTCGAGCTGGAGCGCAGTGACCACGTCCCTCGTACCGGCCACCTTGAAGTCCATGTCCCCGAATGCATCCTCCGCTCCCAGGATGTCGGTGAGGGTGACGTAGGTGCCCCCGTCGTAGACCAGGCCCATGGCGATACCGGCCACCGGTGCCTTCAGGGGCACGCCGGCCGCCATCATCGACAGGGTCGAGCCGCAGACCGACGCCATGGACGTCGAGCCGTTGGACGCCAGCACGTCCGAGACCAGCCGGAGCGTGTAGGGGAAGTCCTCCTCATAGGGGACCACCGGCAACAGGGCCCGCTCGGCCAGCAGGCCGTGCCCGATCTCCCGGCGCTTCGGCCCGCGCATGAAGCCGGTCTCGCCGGTGGAGAACGGTGGGAAGTTGTAGTGGTGCATGTACCGCTTGTGCTCATTGGGGGTGATGGTGTCGAGCAGCTGGTTCATGCGAGGCATGCCCAGCGTCGTGACGTTGAGCACCTGGGTCTCGCCGCGCTGGAAGAGCGCCGAGCCGTGCGCCGTCGGAATGAGGTCCACCTCGGCCGACAAGGGTCGGATGTCCGTGGTGGTGCGGCCGTCGATCCGCAGGCCCTCGTCCACGATCCGCTTGCGGACGAGCTTCTTGGTGAGGCTCTTCACCGCCGCCTTGATCTCGCCCTCGCGTTCGGGGAACTCGCCGGAAAGCGTCGACACGATGGTCGCGGTCGCCTCGGCCAGTGCGGCACTGCGATCCGCCTTGGGGGTGATGGTGTTGGCCGCAGACACCGGGTCGGTGCCCACCGCCTCCACCCGGCTCCAAACGTCGTCGCCGTAGTCGGACAGGGTCGAGTACTCGATCGCCTCGATCGGTCCGCGTGCGGCGGTAACGGCCGCCACCAGCTGGCGCTGCAGGACGATGGACTCGCGGATCCACTGCTTGGCGGCCTCGAGGCCGTCGGCCAGCACTTCCTCGGTAACCTTGGGAGCGCCCTCGTCGTAGTACTGGAACGAGCGCTCGGAACCACCGGCCTCCACCATCATGATGGCGATGTCGGTGTCGTCGGACTCGCTCAGCGCCCGTCCGGCCACGATGAGCTCGAAGGTGGAGTCGTCACCCTCCTGGAAGCTGGGATGGGGGATCCACTGGCCGTCGGTCGAGTAGGCGACACGGACTGCGCCGATCGGGCCGTCGAAGGGGATGCCGGACAGCATCAGCGCCGCGGAGGCGCTGTTGATGGCCAGGACGTCGTGGGGATTGACCTGGTCCGCCCCGAAGATGGTGCCCACGATGTGGACCTCGTTGCGGAATCCCTTGGGGAACGACGGGCGCAACGGCCGGTCGATGAGACGGCAGGTGAGGATGGCCTGGTCGGAGGACTTGCCCTCGCGGCGGAAGAACGATCCGGGGATCCTCCCCGCCGCGTAGGTCCGCTCCTCGATGTCCACGGTGAGGGGGAAGAAGTCGGTCCCCTCCCGCACCGACCGGGCGGTGGTGGCGGTGGCGAGCAGCATCGTGTCTCCGATGCGGCCCACGACAGCCCCGTCGGCCAGTTGGGCCAACTTGCCTGCTTCGAAGGTGAGTGTTCTGTCGGTGCCGCTGATGGGCGCCGAAACGGTAATGGCGTCTGACATGACGCTCCTTGGTTTCTCGGGGACTCCCCGAGCCAGTTCCCAGTTGTCGAACACTCCATCCGGATCAACGGGACCGGGTGTTCGGCAACTGGTGACTGACCTCGACAGGAGCCCAATCTGTGTGGTGATTGAACGACCGGCCACCGGTGTGGTCGGCCGCTACTGCTGCAGTCCGGCACTGCGCCGGACTACGGTCCATCGACCTTGGCCGATGGAGGAATTGCGACCGCCCGGCCGAAGCCGGGCGGAGCGAAGGGTGTCCGCCTAGCGGCGGAGGCCGAGGCGACCGATGATCTCCCGGTAACGCTCGACGTCGTTGTTCCGCACATAGTCCAGCAGGCGACGGCGACGGCCGATCAGCATCAGGAGGCCGCGGCGGGTGTGATGGTCGCCCTTGTGCACCTTGAGATGCTCGGTCAGGTGGATGATGCGCTCGCTCAGGATGGCGATCTGCACCTCGGGCGACCCGGTATCCGTCTCGTGGAGACGGTACTCGGAAATGGTGGCCTGCTTGTCTGGCATGTGGGGGATCGACCTTTGGAATCTTGGTAGTGGCCGACGGACGGAACACGTCGGCTCCCTCATGTTAGCAGGATCGCAGGTCGCGAGGTGTCCCCCGGCCGGACCGAGGATCGGCTCCGGCCGGATCCGATCCTCGGTCGACAGGGCCCGGTGCGGGCCGCGGCGGCTACAGGTTGGGCTGGGGCGTGACCCGCAGGTAGGGCTTGAGCGCCTTGAACCCCTTGGGGAACCGCTCCTTGGCCTCTTCGTCGGAGACGGCGGGGACGATGATCACGTCCTCCCCTTCCTTCCAATTGACCGGGGTGGCCACCTTGTAGTCGGCGGTCAGCTGCAGCGAGTCGAGAACACGAAGCACCTCGTCCACGTTGCGGCCGGTGGAGGCCGGGTAGGTCAGCGTCAGCTTGACCTTCTTGTCCGGGCCGATGATGAACACCGACCGGACGGTCAGGGTGTTGTCGGCATTCGGGTGGATCATGTCGTACAGCTCGGCGACCTTGCGGTCCTCGTCACCGATGAGCGGGAAGTTGAGGGCCTCTCCCTGGGTCTCCTCGATGTCGCCTGCCCACTTGTTGTGGGAGGTCACGTCGTCGACCGACAAGCCGATCAACTTGGTGTCCCTCTTGTCAAACTCGGCCTTGGCCTTCGAGAACGCACCCAGCTCGGTGGTGCACACCGGGGTGAAGTCCTTCGGGTGGGAGAACAACACTCCCCAGCTGTCCCCGAGGTACTCGTGGAAATGGATGGTTCCTTCGGTGGTCTCCGCGGTGAAGTCGGGGGCGGTGTCGCCCAGACGGATTGCCATGCGCTGCTCCTTTGGGTGTGCTCATTCCGGTGTGCTGACGGGGGTGCTGTGCTTCGTGTGCGCCGTGCTTAGAGGCGATGCGCCGATACCGTGCGCCGGTGTCGCAGCCGGGCCGGGCGCTGCCCGGGGCCCCGGTGCAGCACCAGGCTAGTCGACGCCGCGGCAATTGTCGACCGAGTCAGTCGTGTTTAGGGACCGGGCAGGGCGCAGGCGCCCGAAGACGGCCCGGACCGGGCTCCCGGCTCCCGCCCGGCATCTCCACCGTGCTGCGGGGATGACATGCTGAGCCGCCGGGATGCCATGCTGAGCGGATGACCACCACCGTGCATGTGGACCGGGAGGGACCGGTCACCATCGTAGCCATCGACCGGCCGGAACGACGCAACGCTGTCGATCCGGCCACCGCCACCGCGCTCCTCGAGGCGTTCACCGGGTTCGACGCCGATCCGTCGTCGTCGGTGGCGGTGCTCACCGGCGATGGGGGCACGTTCTGCGCCGGCGCCGACCTGAAGGCGCTGGCTGCCGGCGACCGCCACCGGGTGGCCGAGGACGGCCCGGGGCCGATGGGGCCGACCCGCCTGCAGATGTCAAAGCCGGTCGTCGCCGCTGTCGAGGGCTACGCCGTCGCCGGTGGCCTGGAGCTTGCCGTCTGGTGTGACCTCCGGGTGGCCTCGGCCGACGCCACCTTCGGCGTGTTCTGCCGGCGCTTCGGGGTACCCCTGATCGACGGAGGCACGGTTCGCCTCCCGCGGCTCATCGGCCACGGCCGCGCCCTGGACCTGATTCTGACCGGACGCGAGGTCGGTGCCGACGAGGCCCTGGCCATCGGCCTGGTGAATCGTGTGGTCCCTCCCGGGACGGCCCGGGAGACGGCCGTCGCATGGGGACGCGAGCTGGCCGCGCTCCCCCAGACCTGCATGCGCAACGACCGGCTCTCGGTCATCGCCCAGTGGGGGCTGTCCACCGCCGAGGCGATGCTGGCCGAGACGCGGTTCGGCCTCGACAGCCTGGCATCGTCCGAGGCGGCATCCGGCGCCCGCGAGTTCGCGTCCGGTGCCGGGCGGGGCGGGGCGGTCGTCGATCCGACCGTTGCCTGAGCCGGGTGACGCCGATGCCCGATGTGGCCGCATTCGACTTCGACGGCACCCTGACGGACGGTGGAAGTGTCTTCGGGTTCCTCACCGCCGTGGCCGGCCACCGTTCGGTGCTGTCCGCCTCCCTGGCCCTGTCCCCCCGCCTGGTCCACGCCGCCCTGGCCGGCGGCAGCGCGGCCGACACCACCAAGGAGCTCCTCTTCGAACGGGTCCTGGCCGGCATCGACGCCGCGCACCTCCAGCGGGTCGCAACCGTCTTCGCCGAGGAGCACCTGGCCGGCCATCTCCGCTCCGATGTGTGCGACCGACTGGAGTGGCACCGCGGGCGGGGGGACAAGGTGGTCATCGTCTCGGCGTCCCCCGAGGCCTACGTAAAGGTGGTCGGTGACCGGCTGGCCGCCGACGCCGTCATCGCCACCCGGCTGGAGGTGGGTGGCGACGGGAGGATGACCGGTAGGTACGAGGGGGCCAACTGCCGTGGTCAGGAGAAGCTCCGCCGCCTGCGGCAGTGGATAGACGAGTCAGGGGCAGCCCCGGAGAAGCTGTGGGCCTACGGGAACAGCCGCGGTGACCTGCGCATGCTGGAGGCGGCCGACCTCGGCGTCAACGTCGGGCGCCTGGGCCCGATCGGCCGGCTCCGCTCGTTTCCCGGGCTGACCGAGGCCTGGCTCGGCACCTGCGGGGGATGACCCCCGCAGGTAGCTCAGAGGTACTCCTTCTTGCGCATCCACACCAGGACGAACCAGCCCCAGATCGGAGGCAGGTAGGCGGTGAACAGGCGTTGGACGAACACCGCGGCCACCGCATCGGACTCGTTGATGCCGGCCGCGGTCAGGCCGAGGATCATGCCGGCCTCGACCACCCCCATCCCGCCCGGCACCGGCGAGATCCCGCCGAGCATCGATCCCAGCGTGAGCACGACGATCAGGACGGAAAGGTTGAGATGATCGCCGAATGCATGCAGCGAAGCACCGAGGGCCATGGCCACGAAGAGTTGGGCGGCGACATTGCCCCCGAAGATCTCGACCAGGTTGCGCGGGTGCGCGGCCAGCACCTTGAGGTGTGCCCACACCTCGGAAGCTTTGGGACGCAGCTTCGCGGCGGCCAGCCGACGCCACCGGGGAACGGCGAAGACCAGGCCGAGAGCGACACCGATCACCACGATGGCGATCACGATGAGCCAGACCAGCTTCGAGTCGCTGCTGGAGCCGTTGCTGGTGGGCGACGAATTGAAGTGGAGGCTTCCGTATGCCAGGGGCAGGGCAATGAGGAAGAGGGCGCCCTTGACGATCCAGCTGGCCGTGCTCACCAGCACGCCCGACGTCACCGCCGTGGTGGCGTCGTACCCCTCCTGTTGGAAGAACCGCACCCTGGTGGCCAGCACGGCCAGCGAACCTCCGGCCAGCCCGACGAAGGTGTCGGAGACTTCGAGGGCCACCGTCCTGCCGTAGGGAAGCGGATCGGTCACCGAGCCCACGGTGGTGACGGCGATGGCCGGGTAGGCGGCCTGGGCCAGCACGAAGACCAACGCCACCCAACCCCACTTGGCCCCGGTGATGGTGCTCCACGACTTGGTCACGTTGACCAGGACGGCGATGAGGGCCCACCCCCCGACCAGGGTGCCCACCACCAGGGCCAGATTGACCCAGCTGACCCGGCGCGGCTCGATGAGCTTGGGAACCTCCACGCCGGCGGCGGCCGCACCCTGGTCGCGCAAACCGGTGAGGATGGCCTTCTTGCCACGCAGGGCCTTCGACGCCACCGGGGCGAGTGCCGCACGCTGCAGGAACGGCAATGCATCGACCAGGGCCTCGGACGGCACGATCCGGGCGGCGGCAGCAATGGTTCGCTCCGGCCCGGCCACCACCGCCAGGGCGGCCAGGGTGGCGGCCATGTCGCTGTTGAGCTGGTCGGCGTTGGCCACGGTGGATGCGGCCCGGAAATCGACCATCCCGGTCGAGCCGTCCTCGTCGACGACGATGGTCTCGGTCGACAGGGAGCCGTGGGCGATGCCTGCCTCTCGGAGCGCCATTACCTGACGGAAGACGTCGTCGAGCACCCCCTCGTCGAACGGGAGTACCTGGTCGGCCACCGAGCCCTGGCCCCCGGGTTCGGAGCGCCTGCCGCCCTCGGCCACCGCACCGGGGGCCGCCGCACCCGGCGATGCCCCATCCGGGGTACCCGGCGACCCGCCGCCGGAGTCGGGCGGCCCGGTGGGGAGCACGTACGGGGGGAAGGAGGACAGCGGGGCACCCGAAGGCGGCCGGGTCACCAGCAGGGCGTCGCGGGCGGGCCCGGCCGGTCCTGCAGCCAGCACCGCCGGCACCCGGGCCCCGGCCCGCTCGGCCATCAGGGTCAGATAGGCCTCGTGCTCGACTTCCTGGCGCCTGGTGAGCGCCAGGGTCGGGCCCGAGTCGCGGTAGAAGAGGAACCGGACCGTCTTGGCGAGCAGTTGAGCGTCGGAAGCGTCGCGGCCGTAGACCGACACTTCGATGCTCCGGTCGTCGACCCGGCCCGTGAACCGACCGACCCCCCACTCCTGGCGGGCGTTGGCCACGACGTCGACGGCCGAGATCTTGAGGTCGCCCAGCAGCAACGCCACCTCATCGGTCGACTGGAGGCCCAACGGCGAACCGAAGACGATGTGCACGAGGGCGGTCATCCCCCACCCGACGGCGAGGCTGGCAAGCACCGCGACCGGCAGGCCAGATCCGTTGACCACCGTCGCCAGGGCGAGCAGCCCGAGGACCGTCTCGATGGTCCGTTGCACCCAACGGCTGAGGTAGGGAAGGGCAGCGGTCACCACGCCGACGGTGGCCGCCACCCTGGCCACCGGGAACGACAGGTCGAAGTAGTGCAAGGACGAGCTCGGCGGACGACCGCCGGTGGTGCCGAACACCGCGCCGGAGATGATGCACAGGAGCCAGGCGCCCAGACCGGCCAGCCCGACGTCGCGGATGACCGACCAGCGCTTCGCCAGCAGCGCCAGCACGGCCACGACGACGATGAGTCCCACCGATCCGACCCACCAGATGGTGGTGACCAACCAACGAATCCCGTTCGGGGCCGAAGACAACACCGACGCGATCGTGTGCTCCGAGCTGGAGTTCACCCGGGTGGTCAGCCAGCAGAGGATGACCACCAGTACCGCCAGGCCCAGCCGGGTGGCATCGGAGCCCCGCCGTCGAGTCTGGCCGTCCCCGACCGGAGCGAAGAAGATGGCCCGCCAGGAGCGGCCCCGCTGCCACCGCAGCGGCCCGCGGTCTCCGCCGTGGCGGCCGCTCGCGTCACCCCCGGCGGAGTCCGGCGGGCCGGTCATGCGATGCATCTGGACCGGGTCGGCATCTTCGGTATTCGCGTTCTCCGGCATCGAATCTGAACACTACGGCCAGCGGCGGCCGCAACATGGCGATCATCCGGCCGGGTCGACGGCCGGGTCGGACAGAAGGGCTAGCCGACCGCTGACCCGAAGAAACCGGCATCGCCGAGGGCGAACATCCCACCATCGGCAGCCACCATCCAGTAGCCGCCGCCATCGGGGGTGCGGGCCATCCCCACCATGGGCTGCACCAGCGTCAGCGATCCGGTCGACCCGTGGAACCCGGCAGTGCCGAAGGAGAAGATGCCGCCGTCGGAGGCCACCAACCAGTAGCCGCCGCCCTGGGGAGCCGCGGCCATCCCGACGACCGGCTTGTTCAGGGGGTGCGCACCCATCGATCCGTGGAACCCGGCATCACCGAAGGCGAAGACACCGCCGTCGGAGGCCACCAACCAGTAGCCCCTGCCGTCGGGGGTGGCGGCCATGCCCACCACCGGCTTGTTCAAGGTGATGGCACCGGTGGACCCGTAGAACCCGGCGCTGCCGTAGCTGAAGATCCCCCCGTCGCTGGCCACCATCCAGTAGCCCTTGCCGTCGGGGGTGGCGGCCATGCCCACCACCGGCTTGTTCAACACCAGGTTTCCGGCCGAGCCGTGGAAGCCGGCTTCGCCGTAACTGAAGATCCCCCCGTCGCTGGCCACCAACCAGTAGCCCTTGCCGTCGGGGGTGGCGGCCATGCCCACCACCGGTCGGGACAGCGGTAAGCCGTCGGCCGAACCGTCGTAGGTGGCATCGCCGAAGATCGCCACCGATCCGTTGCTGCCCACCACCCAGTAGCCCTTGCCGTCGGGGGTGGCGGCCGTGCCGACCGCCGGGCCGCCGAGCGAGTTGGTCACGGTGAACCAGTCCGAGTTCAGGCCCAGAGCTCCGGCAAAGGCATCACCGGTCAGCGATACGCTCTGGTCCGAGCCGACCAGGGTCATGGCCGTGACCCTTCCGCCCCAGTCGCCGAGCCCGTTGCGCCCGGTGATGTCGATCGCCTCGAGTGTGCCCAGTTGCGGCCAGGTGGCCTCGACGGTGGTCACCGCGATCGACGCCGTCCAGGTGTGGTTGGGATTACAGGCGTTCGGGACACAGATCGAATCGCCGGCGTCGGGCACCGCGGGGAACGCGCCCGGGGCGGTGTCGCCCCCGGTGGAGGCGGAGTACTGGGTGGCCGCCACCGCCCCTCCGGGGAACTCCATGACCTGGCCGACACCGTCGGGCATGGTGTCGGTGACCGCCAGGTCGGACGTCGCGCTCTCGTTGAGGGTTCCCCGATAGGTCTGGCAGGAGAGGTCGCAGGTGTCGGCGTAACCGCCGTAGGACCCGATGCCGGCCATCACGTACGACCGGGCTGCCACCGCTTGGGCCTCGAGCTCCTGGAATCCCCAGGCCTGGCCTTCGGGTCCCGATCCGCCCAGGCTCCCCCAGTAGGCGGGCGATTCGTTCGGCACGACGCCCGAGACGTACTGCTCGAGCGGCACGATGTTGACGGTGCGGGTCTGACCGGTCGAGTCGTAGGTCGCCTCGATCGAGCCCCGAACGGTCAGGTTGGTCGGGTTCTGGCACAACTGGAGTGCCTCGGTCGCGGTGTTCGAGTCCCCGAGGCCGGGGTTGGTGTTCGGCACCGCCGTGGGATTGCTCACCGTGGTCGGGCCCGTCCACGGGCCACCGCAGTTCGGACCGGTCTGCACCGTCCACTGGCCCGATCCGTTGGGATCCATGTAGACGGCGCCCCCCGCGGCGACGGTGATCGACGTGCCGGTGACCGTGAACGCAGAGCCGGAGGTCACGATGACCGAGTTCCCGTTGTTCTCCGTCAGGGCCACCCTCACATTGGTGGCCTCCTGAGCGGTGGACAGATCGGACAGGGTCGTCCCGCCGTAGTAGTGGCCGACGATCGACTGGTAGCTCGTCTGGGCCAGCGCGTAGCCGAGGGCCCCCCACTGGCCCATCCCGTGGCCGTGGCCGTAGCCGTGGCCGACGAGGGACACCGTGGGCGACGAGTAGGCCGCGGCCGGCGGGGACAGCGCCACCACTCCCCCGGCGGCACCGGCCAGCAGCGCGGAGGACAGCAGGGCAGCCCGCGCCCCACGCCGGAGACCCGCCCTTCTCGGGCGTGCCCTCGTTCGTCCCGCGTGCGCCTCGTCCGTCACCGTACCGCCCTCCCGCCGCAGTACCGTCGGCCCTCCCAGTGGGCGCGGGGACAGCGGAACCACTGGGTGCGGGCGAACGGCCACGTCACGCTCAGTCGACTCCGATGGTGGCCGCTGCGAACAGGGCGGGCATCGAACCGTAGAAGGGTGCATTGAAGGCGAACAACCCGCCGTCGGCCGCGATCAACCAGTACCCTCCACCACCCGGCACCGGGGCCATGCCCACCACGGGCAACACCAGATGGATCGCGCCGGTCGATCCGTAGAAGGGCGCGCCCCCGAAGGAGAAGATGCCGCCGTCGGAGGCCACCTCCCAGTACCCGAGCCTTCCGTTTGCCGCCATGCCCACGATGGGCCGGTTCAGTGGCTGGCCGCCCATCGATCCGGCGAAGTGCGCATCCCCGAATGCGAAGATGCCCCCGTCGGAGGCCACCAACCAGTAGCCCCTCCCGTCGGGCGTCGCGGCCATCCCGACGACGGGCCGGTTCAGGGGGTGCGCACCCATCGATCCGTAGAAGCCGGCATCGCCGAAGGCGAACAGGCCTCCGTCGGAGGCCACCAACCAGTAGCCCCTGCCGTCGGGCGTCGCGGCCATCCCGACGACCGGGCTATTGAGGGTAATCGCCCCAGTCGACCCGTAGAAGCCGGCATCGCCGAAGGCGAAGAGCCCGCCGTCGGAGGCCACCTCCCAGTAGCCCTTGCCGTCGCCGGTGGCGGCCATCCCGACGACCGGTCTGTTGAGTCGTTGCCCTCCCATCGACCCGTAGAAGCCGGCATCGCCGAAGGCGAACAGCCCGCCGTCGGAGGCCACCTCCCAGTAGCCCTTGCCGTCGCCGGTGGCGGCCATCCCGACGATCGGCTGGTTGAGGTGACCGGGCGCCGCCTGGCTGTCCCAACCGGTGAGCTGAGGATTCTGGTGGAACATGGGCCACGAACGCTTGCCCAGCGAACGCCCCTCCGAACCGACGACTTCGTAGTGCTGGATGATGCCGGCGTTCTGGACGTTGTATCCGGCAATGGTGATCCCGATGGAGCCGTTCGAATCGACGGTGACCATCGGCGAGTTCTGCAGAGCGACGGTGCCGGCCCCGAGCACGGCCACCACCTGTGCACTGCGTCCGTCATAGATGACCAGGCCGTCGGTGGTCGGCACCAGCACATCGTTGTAGCCGGCCCCGGTGAGGTCGGCGGTCGTGATCCCTCCGATGATGCGGCCCGGAGTGGCCTGGGGCCAGCCCGGCATCGGCGCGCCGTTGGAGCCGTTCAGGGCCCACACCAGTCCTCCCGACCCGGTGTCGGCACCTTCGACGACTTCGACGTTGCCGTCGCCCTCGAGGTCACCGATGGCGGGACTGCCCGTGGTGCTCCCCCCGAGGTTGGTTCGCCACACGATGTTGCAGTGGGAGTCCGAGCCGAACAGCGTGTCGGAATCCGAGGCCCCCGGATAGTAGGACCCGGTGCCGAAGGCGATGCCCGTCTGCCCGCCGGCGAGGAAGTTACCGACCGCAGGTGACGAATCGACCGTCTGGTTGGTGTCGTGGTCGCAGATCAGGTTGCCGCCGGCACCGAGCACCCGGAGATGGCCGCCGGCGGTGTAGGTCTGCCCGTAGGCCAGGCCGGGGGACGAGTCGCCCCCCTCCACCACCTCGGTCTGCCCGTTGCCGTAGAGGTCGGCCAGGGCCGGTGTGGTGAAGTCGCTGTCCGCGGTGAAGAACGGCCAGCCCGGGAGTCCTGAGCCGTTGGACGCGTCGAAGGCGTACTCCTCCTGCCCGAGCGACGGTGCCACCACCGAGTTCACCCCGTTGAGCGTGCCCACCGCCATCGAGGCCTGCACACCGTAGACCCCGTTGGGGTCCGGGGCGCTGCGATACCACGTCTGCGCTCCCGAGTGGCTGAAGGCATAGTAGCCACCGACGTGGGGCTGGGCGGCATTGCCGGCGCCCACGAAGACAGCGTCGGTACCGCTCCCGTCGGTCGTCACCGACGGCGTCGCGTCGATGGGAGCCCCGCCGGTGTGGGCAGGCCACCCCGGGACAGCCGAGCCGTCGGACAGGTGGAAGGCCCACAGATTCCCGGCCCGGTCGCCCACGACCACCGAGGAGCCGCCGCCGTCCAGCGTGGCCACCGAGGGAGAACTCTGGGCGATGGGAGATCCGGCATCGGGCAGAACCTGCTGCCAGACCAGCGTCGTGCCCACACTGGCGTGCGGCAGGGCCGCGGCCCCGGTCGGTGCCGGAATCGCCCCGAGCGCACCGACCATCCCGAGGGCGACAGCCCCGCAGGCGACCGTGGCACGCCGTAGAACCTTGGTAGCGCAACCCGAACCCGTATGCACCCGTCGCCACTTTACCGTGCCCATCCACCAACTCCTCCTCGGGCGGCGCGAGTCCGCCGCCCGGCAGTTGTCCCCAGCCGGTTTTCCAGCTGGTCGAGAGGTGGCCCGGCATCGAACGGCGTGCGGGCACCTCTGTGAATCCCTGTATCGACCGGTCGGAATGCGAACTGAACCCATTTCGCGTGGTGCGCCACCCGGGTATGGCCTGGGAATCGTCCGGCGCTCGGTACCCTGAGCCATGGACTTGGATCAACCCGGCCCGGCCGGTGCGGGCCCCGACGGTGCGGCCCGCACCGGGACGCACCGTCGGGGCCGGGAGCGGTCCGGAGCGACCGCAATGCCCTGGTTGGTCGGCGCCGGTACCCTGGCGCTACGCCTGGCCACCGCGGCGAGCGGCCCCACCGACTGGGACTCGGCCCAGTACGCATCGGCGGTCGACCACTTCGACGTCACCCACGGGCAGCCCCAACCCCCGGGCTACTGGCTCTATGTCGAATCGGGGCGGCTGGTCGGCCGTCTGGCCGGGCTGGGCGCCGTTCACTCGTTGGTCGTGGTGGCCGCACTGGCCTCCGGTCTCGGAGCCGGCCTGACGGCGGTGGCCGGCCGCGACCTCGGGGGATGGTGGGTGGGCCTGGCCGCGGGTTGCGTCGTCGCCGCGTCACCCTTCACCTGGTTCAGCGGCTCGATCGTCGCCACCTACTCCTTCGACATGGTCGCCTGCTCCTTGCTGGTGATCCTGGCCTGGAGGGCCCGTCCCGGCAGTTGGCACGGTGTGGCCGCCGTGGGTGCCCTCGGCCTCCTCGTCGGCTTTCGGCAGTCGATCATCCAGTCGTTCGCCGTGCTCGCCCTGATTGCCGTCGTCGGCTCCACCCGGCGGTGGGGGCAGCTCGTGGTGACCGCGCTCGCCGGTCTCGTCGCCGTCGGCATCTGGTTCGTGCCCATGGCACTCGAACAGCCCGGCGGTGTCAGCGCCTGGCTCCGGGCCACGCGGATCGAGGCCTCCGGTGCAGCGCAGTCCACCTCGGTACTCGACCATGCAGCCGGCGGCGCCACCAACCTGGGGACGTTCGCCGCATTCACCGTCGTGGCCGTCGCCCCGCTGGCGGCCGTCACCGCTCTCGCGGGCATCGCGCTCCTGATCCGGCGCCTGGCCCGGTCGGCCTCCGGCACCACAGATCGAGCGCCCGCCGCCGGCGGACTGCCCACCGCTGATGGTCCGGGCCCCGTCACGTTGGCATGGGTTCGGCCGTGGTACCAGTCGCGATGGGCGATCCTCGGTGCGGCCATCGTCCCGCCGATGGCGCTGGTGGCACTGGTCCAATTCGCCAAGGGCGGCTATCTGCTCGCCTACTTCCCGGCCGCAGTCATCGCCCTCCTGTTGCCCGTTGCCGCGCTCTTCGGATCTTCCGACCGCCACCCCCTGCCGTCCAGGGTCTGGCTGGCCCTCGCATCGGTCGCCGTCGCGCTGGTCGTCGCCCTCGGGGCACAGCGATTCCTCGAGGGTGACGGTGTTCTCCCCCAGAGCCTGCTCCGGAGCTCCGGCACGGTCTGGCTCGAGCAGCCGCGCTACCAGGCCCCCTATGCCGACACCCGGGCCACCCTTCGCACCGCCGATGCCATCGACGACGCGCTGCGTGCCCTCGGGCCTTCGATCCGGCCTGCCCGCGACGTGGTGGTGTTCGACACACTCGACGGCGGGAGCAACATCTACCGGAACGCCGGCTGGGAACTGCCCGAGGACCGCATCGCTCTCGTGGCCCCCGGCCGGCTCCTCTACAACGAGCTCCACGGCGCGTTGTACTACGCCTCGGGGGCGACGACCGCGGTCGGCCGGTCGGGGTCCGCATTCCTCGTCGCGTCCCCTGCGCTCCCCGGGCTGGCGTCATTGACGGCCCTCGGATACGCCCTGCCGGTCACCACCCCGCAGCTCATCGGCGGGTACCGGGTGTGGCAGATCCTCCCGGGTGTGGCCATCCTCGGCGTCCGAGTGGTGGAGGCGGCCGGCCCCCGCCCACTCGGCACCGGCCTCTGACGATCCGGCCGCGGCCGCCACCGATTCCACGAAGGCGGCATAGCGGTTGACGATCAGTGGCCAGCGGAACCGCCGGTCGACATAGGCCCGGCCTCGGGCGCCCAGGTCCCGGGCCATCCGCCGGTCGCCGCTCAGAAGGTCCACCGCCACCTCGAACTCGCCAAAGCCGGCGAAGGTCAACCCTCCTCCGGACCGCCGACAGTGCTCGACGGTGGCCCCGCAGGCGGCGTTGACCACGACGGGCGTTCGAGCGCTCCACGATTCGGCGACCACCAGGGAGAACGCTTCCCAGGACGATGGCGACACCAGGGCGACCGCCCCTTCGAGGAGCGCCCACTTCTCGTCGTCGGACACGGGGCCGAGCACCTCGATGTCCGGGTGCGTCTCGGGGGGCTCGACGACCGGACCGGCGAAGACCAGGCGGAGGGGACCGGGGTGCCTCTCCTTGTAGCGGGAGAACAGCGTGGCCAGCAGGGAGGTCCCCTTGTGGCGATCGACCCGTCCGAGGCAGACCAGGTAGGGGGCTTCGCTCCCGGACGGCGTCCGTCGACCACCCGGGTCCGTTCCGGCGCCACGATTGCCGGGGCGCAGGTCCGGATCGTCCACGCCCAGGCCGAGGAGCAGCTGGTGGTGGGTTGCCACCGGGAACGTCCTTTGCACCAGGTCCCGCTCTGCCATTGTCTGGAAGACCAGGCCGTCGGCCGCCTCGAACACCCGGGGGAAGACCGGCAGGCGGAGGGCGGGCTCGTCGTGGGCCGCCGGATGGAGAATCGTCGGGACCGACACCTGGTCGATGACCCTCACCGTCGGGTAGTAGAGGTACGGATAGAAGACGAGCACGTCCGCTTGGGAGTGGACGGCGGCATCGGCAAGTGCCGGCGTCACCGGCCCCTGCAGGTCGACCCATCGCTCGGCGTCCTCGAGCGATGCATGCTCGGGGTCTGCCAGCAGTGATGCGGACAGGGGGTGGAACGACGGGTCGCGGCCCGCGGCGGAGGCGAACCGTGCCACCCGGACGCCGTTGATCACCTCCACGCCCTCGGGGTAGGTGTCGGACCAGGTGACGAAGTCCTCGGCGCAGCTGGTCAGGACGTCGACCTCCCATCCCTTCTGGGCCACGAGATGCTCGGCCAGCACTCGCGCCGCCGTCTCCGCACCTCCGATGATGGCCGGGCCGTAGCGCGGCACGACGAACGCGACCCTCATCGGACGCGGCGGACGGATCCGACTGCCGACCTCACGCGGCGCACGCAGCGTCGAGGGCGGACGCGAACCGCTCTCTGACCCGGGGGAGGGCGAACGAAGCAACCCGCTCCGACGCCGCCTCGGCCAGTACCTCCCGCAGCCGGCTGTCCCGCACCACCCGGTCGATGGCAGCCGCCACCCGTGCCGGCTCCTTGTCGGGGAGGATCAGCCCCGCGCCCTGCACCGTCTCGGGGACCGCGGTGTTGGTGTAGGCCACGATCGGGAGCCGGTGGTACATGGCCTCGAGCAGTGGAACGCAGAAGCCCTCGTGGTTGGAGAGGCACACGAAGACGTCGGACGCCGCGTAGTAGGAGATCAACTCCTCGTGCGTCACCGATCCGGCGACGTCCACGGCGTCACGCAGGTCCAACTCCTCGGCGAAGCGCTCGACGGCGAGGAGATACTCGTCGCTGATCGCCCCGCCGACCAGGTGGAGCCGGGCGTCGGGGTCGTAGAAGCGGCGGTAGGCGGCCAGCGCCTTGACCAGGTCGTGTTGGCCCTTGTGCGGGGAGACCTTCCCCACGAACAAAAGGTCGGTGCCCCCCTCCGCCTTGTCCGCGGCCAGGCGGGCCGACAGAGCGGGGTCTGGCGAGCCGCCGAACCCTTCCAGGTCGATGAGCAACGGGACCGTGGTGGTCGAACGGTATCCGGCGGCCTGCAGCTCCCGCTCGTTGTAGACGGAGTCGGCGATGGCGAACTCGGTGACGGGCGCCAGATCACGCAGCTGGGACCGACCCCAGCGGACCTCCTCGCCCACGGCGGGCACCCACGCCTCGAGCAGATCGGCCGGAGTGATGTTGTGGTAGTTGACGAACTTCCGTTCACTGCGCTCGCGGAAGATGTCGGCCACGCCGCTTCCGATGGACAGCTGGTACAGCAGGACCCGGCCGGACGACGGGCGGTCACCGAGGCGGTTCACCGGAAAGCCGTACTCGAGGCGATCCGGCGTGGCAGTGCCGTAGTAGATGTCCGACTGGTAGCCCTTCGACCGCAACAGGTCCCGTAGCTGCACCGCGTGGCCGCCGATGGCGTCCCTGCTGGCAAGCGACGGGATCACCTGGTCGATGCGGCCGACCGTCACGAAGCAGTTTCCTCCCAACCGGCCAGCGGTGCGAACTGGGCCCCCACCGCCGGCACCTCTCCGGTGTGGCCGCTGGACCGGAGCCGGAAGCTTACGTCGACCGGAAGTCTTACCCGGCCGGTGGAGCGCCCCGGATTGGCCACCTCGAACTGGGTCACCTGGTCCTTCCAGTCGAAGATGGCGGTCTCGGTGGCGCTGCGCACCCCGACGCTGACCGAGTAGGTGCCGTCGAGGAGCGGCACCTCGGGGAAGTAGAACCGGACGACCCCACCGCCGACCGGGATGTCCATCGCGCAGGCCGGGTCGTCGGGATCGGAGGCGAAGACCAGCTCGTTCTTGTCGTCGTGGATGGCGATGGTGGCCATGGCGTTGGGCACCGCGTCCAGACTGTCCACATCGGCGGTGACGGTCAGGGATTCCCCGGGGTACATGTGAGGTCGCGAACCGCTCCCACCGTGCTCGGCCTGGACGGTACCGATGGCGAGTACGTTGCCTTCGATCCCACCCGACTCGGAGCCCGCGAGGGTGCCCACGCCGAGCAGGTCGGCCAGGTAGATCCGGATCGCCTCGCCCGGCTCGTCGACGGTGATGACCTGGCCGTGGTTCATCACCATCGCACGGCCGCAGTTTTGGCGGATCGTGTCGGTACCATGGCTGACAACCACGATGGTGCGGCCCTCACGCTGGAACTTCTTCACGTGGTCCATGCACTTGCGCTGGAAGGCTGCGTCCCCGACAGCCAGCACCTCGTCGACCAGCAGCACGTCGGGCTCGACGTTGACGGCCACGGCGAATCCGAGTCGCACGTACATGCCGGACGAGTAGAACTTCACCTGGTTGTCGATGAAGTCCTCGAGCTCGGCGAAGGCCACGATGTCGTCGAACCGCTTGGCGATCTCGGAGCGGGGCAACCCGAGGAGCGAGCCGTTGAGGAAGATGTTGTCCCGGCCGGAGAGGTCGGGCTGGAACCCGGCGCCGAGCTCCAGCATTGCGGCCAGGCTCCCCCGGACCCGGATCTCGCCGGAGGTGGGCTTGAGGATGCCGGCGATGCACTTGAGCAGCGTCGACTTGCCGCACCCGTTGCGGCCGAGGATGCCGAAGGTCTCGCCCTGATTGATGTCCACGTTGACATCGCGGAGGGCCCAGAACGGGGTGAACGGCATCTTGCCGCCGTGGATGACCCGCTCCTTGAGCGAGGTGTGCTTTTCACTGTAGAGGCGGAACTGCTTGGAGATGTCCCGGACCTCGATGGCGACGGCCATCGGTCAGAGCTCCTCGGCAAAGTTGCCCTCGAGCCGGCCGAAGACGATCAACGCCAGCAGGAACAGCCCGATGCTCACGGCCAACACGATGCCTACGAGCCCGGCGTACGTGAGCGGTCCCCAATTGGGCAGCACGTGGTACACCTGACCTGCATAGGTGTACTGGGTCTTCCCGTAGATGGCCCGCTGGAAGGTCATCACGATCGGAGTGACGGGATTGCACAGATAGACGTACTTGACCCACACCAGCGAGGGGTACTTGGCCAACTCACCGGAGATCAATCCGAACGTGTAGACGATGGGTGTGCCCCAGAACCATGCCATCAGCAGCACCTCGGTGAGATGCTGGGTGTCCCGCAGGTAGACGTTGACGGCCGAGAGGAAGATGGAGAGCGCGCCGGTGAACACGATCAGGGCAACCAGGGCCATCGGAAGGATGGCCACGAATGCGAAGTCGGGTTGGATGCCGAAGAGCAGCAGGGCGAGGATCAGCACCACCACCTGGATGGCGAACAACACCAGCGCGACGCCGACCACCGACAGGGCCAGTAGCTCACGGGGGAAGGCAACTTTCTTGACGATGCCGGCCTTGCCCACCACCACCGAAGTGGCACCCATGGCCGCGGTGTTGAAGAGGTTCCAGACCAGCAGGCCGGCGAACAACCAGATGGCGAAGAACGGCTGGTGGTTCCGGGCGATGACCTTGAACACCAAGAAGTAGATGGTCAGGACCAGTGCCGGGTTCAGCATCGACCAGGCGTAGCCGAGGACCGAGTCCTTGTACTTGACCTTCAGCTCGGACCGGGTGAGCAGAAGCAACAGGTCACGATTGAGCCAGAGGTCCTTGAGCCTCTGACCCAGCTGCACCTTGCCGTTGACGACGGTGACCCGGTCGTGACTCTGGCCGGGGACGAAGCGGGTGCTTCCCCCGATGGCCTGGACGTGCTCAGGGTCCGAGTGGGCGGGCCGATCGACACTGAGGCTCACTGGCTGGTAGCCCCCGCTCCGGCCGTCGGGACCTCCATGGCGTCCTTCTGAATGACCTCGTCGATGAAGCCGTAGTCACGGGCCTCCTCGGCGGTGAACCAGCGATCACGATCGGAGTCGGCCTCGATCCGCTCGACCGGCTGACCAGTGTGGAAGGAGATCCTCTCGGCCATCATCCGCTTCAGGTAGATGATCTGCTCGGCCTGGATGGCGATGTCGGAGGCCTGGCCCTGCATCTGGCCCGAGGGCTGATGCATGAGGATCCGGCTGTGGGGAAGGGCGAAGCGCTTCCCCGGGGTGCCGGCGCACAGAAGGAACTGGCCCATGGAGGCGGCAAGGCCGACGCAGATGGTGCGCACGTCGCAACGGACGTACTGCATCGTGTCGTAGATGGCCAGGCCGTCGGTCACCGAGCCCCCGGGGGAGTTGATGTAGACCGAGATGTCCCGCTCCTGGTTTTCGGCCTCGAGAAGGATCAACTGGGAGCAGACCAGGTTGGCGGTGTTCTGATCGATCGCCGAACCGATGAACACGATCCGCTCCTTCAACAGGCGTTGGAAGATGTCGGAACTCGGACCGACGTCTGCCGCTGACTTCATCTCCACTGTGGAGCTGCGCAAGGCGGTGGCGGGGGCGTGCAGGGCCGAATGACGAGAGTCGTCCATGAGGCAAGAGCCTACTTGCTCGGGCCTTCGCGCGGACGCAGGGCCGTCGGGCGAACGACCCCGATCACGGGCCGGTGGCACCGGATGCCGACACGCCCTGAACGGCTTCGACCAGCAGTTTTCCGGCACCTCCGAGGTCGAGTGCTCGCAACCGCACCATTCCGGCCTCCACCAGCCGGTCCCGCTCCCCGGAATCCGACGTCAGCTCGCACGCCGCCTCGGCCACCCGGCGGGGGCCCTTGTGGTCGAGCAGGATCCCTGCGTCGCCGAGGATTTCCGGCACCGCTCCGGCGCGGAAGGCCAAGATCGGCAGCCCGTGCCCCATCGCCTCTACCAGGGGAACCCCGAACCCCTCGTGCTCGGAGAGCATGACCAGGACGTCTGCGGCCCGGTAGTGGGCGGCCAGCTCGGCGTCGCTGACGCCCGAGACGAACTCGACCGCATCGGCCAGGCCGAGGGACGAGGCGTAGCGCCTGAGGGCGGCGGCGTAGGCCGGCTCCGAGGGCGACCCCACCAGGGCCAGATGCGCACCGGGGTCGGAGGTGGCCCGTGCGACGAACAGGGCGGCGATCGCCTGTTGATGCGCCTTGTTCGGTGCCAGGCGCCCGACCGACAGCCAGGCACCGCCCCGGTCGGACCACCGCTCGCGCAAGCGGTCCAGGGTGGCGCGGTCGGGCTCGACCGGAGGCACCTGCACATTGACCACCGGGATGACCGTGGTCCGACTGCATCCGGCCGCACCCAGTTCGTCGGCGTCGAAGTGCGACACGGCGATCCCCAGCGCCGCCCCCGGCGCAAGCAGGTCCAGATCGGCCCTGGCCCCGACCTGCAGGCGGGTGATCGCGTTGTTCCACGGGCCGAAGTACTCCGGGGGCGTGATGCTGTGGTAGTTGATCACGAGGGGCTCCGGCCGCGCCGCCACCCACTCGGCCATCGCCGAGTACGTGGCGAACTGGTAGACGAGCACGTCACCCGCCTCGGCCTCCGATTCGTAGTCGAGATAGGGACGCGTCTCCCCGGCGGTGGCCGGATCGGGGATCTCCGAATAGATGTGCGACGGCACCCCGGCGGCGACGAGCAGGTCGCGCAGTGACCGGGTGTGCTCCCCCACCGCGTCGTGGCGGTGGAGCATGGGGACGAATTGGTGGATCCCCTTCATCGGTCTCCGCCGATCATCGTTCCACCCTGGCCACCACCGCATGCACGGTTCCCTGCACCGGTCGGTGCCACACCGGATCGGCGGCCCCAGCTCGGCGGAGCAGGAGCAGCCAGGTCTCGGGATGGAGGGGGCGTCCCGGCAGGAGATCCCGCGCCGGCAGGGGCAGTGACCGGTCCCACGCCGATTGGTCGGTGACCAAGAGCACGACGGCACCGCCCGCCTCGGTGACCCGCAGCGCCTGGTGGACCAGCCCGACCTTCCCGAACAGGTCGAGGCGGTCGACACACCCCGACAGCACGACACCGCCGGCGCTGCCGTCGGGCATGGTGGCCAGTCGCCCGGCCACCTCGCCGAACACCAGCTCCGGGGCAGGTCGATCCGCGCCGTCCGGCTGCCCCTTGCCGCCGGCACGGGCGAAGGCCTCCCAGATCGACGCCCCCCGGGGGTCCACCCCGCGTACTCGCCGGCCGGCTTCCCTGAGGGCGTCTAGCAGCACCCCGTCGCCCAGTTCGCCGACGACGACCGTCGACTCGGAGTCGCCCGGGTGCAACCAGGTGCCGACGGCCTCCGCCCACTCGCCCGTGTCCGGCGCGGGTACCGAGAGGTCGGCGACCTCGAGGCCCACTGGGTCGACCCGCGCCTCCAGCAGCTCGACCCGGGCCGCCAGATAGCGGAGTGCATCCCAGTTGGCGGCGTTGACCCCGGCCACGGCGGCATCCGCCACCTGCCGGGCATCGGCAGCCAGGAGACCGGCGAGGACACCGGCCACGTCGCCTACGAAGCGCCGGCCGATGCGGGCCGATCTCCCGCGCTCCCACAGGTCGTCGGGAGGGCCCTCCCACGGGGCCGCGCCCGCTGCAGCCTGACCGTCGGCATTGGCCACCCTGCGCATGGCGTCGTCGAAGCCCCACCGCAGGCTTCCCTGGGGCTGCAGCCGGTCGAACGCCGCCAGCAGCTCCTCCTCGTCCGGCCCCGGTTGCTCGTCGTCTGTCACCCGCTCATCCTTTCCGGACGTACTCGGTCCCGCCTACCGGTATCTCGAGCCTGGCCGACCTGATGGCGCTGCGGTGACCCCGGTCGATGACGGTTTCGAGGAAATCGGCGTAGCGGCCGATGATCGACGGCCAGCGGTAGTACCGGGCCGTGTAGCGGTTGCCGGCATCGCCCAGTGCGGACCGGAGCCCCGCATCCGCTGCCAACCGGTCGACGGCCACCTCGAAGGTCCGGTACGAGTCGAACCACACCCCCCCGCCCGATCGACGGCAGTGCTCCATGGTGGCGGCACACGCCGCGTTGACCAGCACCGGGACGCCGAGCGTCCATGCCTCCAACAGCACCAACGAGAACGACTCGTACGCCGACGGGGTGACCATCACCTGTGCTCCGGCCAGGATGTCCCACTTGTCCGCCTCGGACACCGTGCCGGTCACGACGATGTCCGGATGCCGGGGGGCCTTGTCGGAGACCGGTCCCACGAAGGCCAGGGCGAGATCACCGGGGTGGCGCTCCTTGTACCGCTCGAAGTACTCGGCGAGCATTCCGCACCCCTTGTGCTCGTCGACCCGACCGAGGTAGCAGAGGTAGGGACGCTCCCCGAGGCCCAGGATGTCGCCACCCCTCCGTCCGGCCCCGGCCGGGTCGTTGACCCCCAGGCCCAGGACGATCTGCGGTCGGGCCCCGATGGTGAAGACGTGCTCCATCAGGTCGCGCTCCGCCTGGGTGTGATAGACGAACCCGTCGACGTCCCGGAAGCTGCGCCGGAACGCCGGCAGGTAGATGGCCGGCTCGTCGTGGGCCGCGGGGTGGAGGACCGTGGGCACCCTGGAGACGGCGATGCTGTCGACGGTGGTGGCGAACAGGTAGGGATAGCAGGCCAGGGCGTCGGCGTCGGTGGCCGCCACCGCGTCGACCAGCCCCGGGCACATCGGACCGTTCAGCGCCACCCAACGACGGGACTCGGCCAGCGAGGCGGCCGTCGGCGCCACCCGGAGCTTGGCGTCGAGCTCGAAGTAGTCGAGCAGGCGCCTGCTTGCCGTCGGGAACCGGTGGACCGTGACCCCGTTGAGCACCGACGTGCCCGCCGGCTCGGTGTTCTCCCAGGTCAGATGATCGAGGGCGCAGCTGGTCAGGACCTCGACCTCCCAGTCGGGGCGGAGGCAGAGGCGCTCCGCCACCATGCGGGCGGCCGTCTCCGCTCCACCGATGACCTCAGTCCCGTACCGGGGAGTCACGAAGACCAGTTTCATCAATCGACCCCCCGGCCGGCAGCGAGGGCGCCCAGCACCTCCACGAACCGGGCACGGGTGGCCGCCGCGCCGAACTGCCCCAACCGCCCCCGACCTGCTGCGACAAGGCGGTCGGCCAACACCGGGTCGTGGCGCACACGGTCGACCGCGGACGCCACCAGGCTGGGGCGCTTGTCGTCGAGGAGGATCCCCGCGTCACCCAGCGTCTCGGGGACGGCGCCAGCCGCGTAGGCGACAACCGGCAGGTCGGACGCCATGGCCTCGAGCAGCGGGATGCAGAATCCCTCGTGCTCGGAGACGCACACGAAGACGTCGGCATCGGCGTACCATGCGGCCAGCTGCGCCGGCGTGAGGTGCTCGCCGTGTCGCACCGCCCCCTCGAGCCCCAGTTCGGCGGCGAACCCGAAGACAGCCTCCGCATAGGAGGCGGTGACCGCCGGCCCCACCAGGTGGAGGCGGGCTTCCGGGTCGTACCAGCGGCGGTAGAGCCAGAGTGCCTCCACCAGGTGGTGTTGGGCCTTGTTGGGCGAGATCCGGCCTACGAACAAGAGCACCGTCGCCGTCCCGTGGTCGGCGAACAGACGCGAGAGCTCGCGCTCGTCGACCCGGTCGACCCACCCGTCCCTCCCGATCAGGATGGGCAGGACCGCCGTCGTCCGGCACCCCAGGCGCCGGAGCTCGGCCGCGTTGAACGCCGAGTCGGCGATGCCCAGGACGGCCAGGGGCGCCAGTGCGGCCACCTGGCTCCGGGCCAGGGTCACCTTCTCGCTGGTGTGGTCCTCCCATCCCTCGTAGAACGAGGCGGGCGTGACGTTGTGGTAATCGAGCACCAGGGGCTCGGGCCTCGACAGGAGGAAGTCCGCCACCGGCGACGCGGTGCCCAGCTGGTAGAGCAGGATGTCGCCCGGCTCGGCGCGTTCCGGATAGCGCTCGAAGTAGGTCGCCTGGTCGATCAGCTCGTCATGGGCCGCCTCGACGTAGATCTCCGACTCCCATCCCGCACTCCGGAAGGTGTCGCGCAGCGCCAGTGTGTGATCACCCGTCGCGTCCCTGGGCAGAAGCGCCGGAACGAATTGGTGGACGCCGGTCACCGCTCTCGAACGGCGACCAGAAGGTACTCGCCCGGTCCCAACAGGAGCGTGTTGACGACGTCGATGGCGGCGTTGATCGCGTCGGCGTCGGCGTTCGACGGGGCCACCTGATCCAGCCGCCGGTCCTCGCCCCCGTAAAGGAGCGCGGTGGGACGGAAGCCCCGCTGCGCCAAGAGGTGGCTCCAGGTCCCGGCGTGCAGCGGGCGCCCCGGGGCCAGGTCGCTGATCAGGTGGGACGAGCCGGCCGTCCACGACTCCGGTGTCGCGGAGTGGAGGACCAGCACGCCGTCGATGGCCAGCCGGGACGTGACCAGAGTCTCCAGCCGGTCGCGCTCGTTGGGGTGGAGCCACTGGATCGATCCGCTCAGCACGATGCCGGACAGCGCCTCGTCGGCCACCACCTCGAGGTGCCCGAGCACTGATTCGGCTCGAACGTCGAGTCCCCGGTCGATGGCCGGCTCGATGACCGACTCGGTTGGGTCCACACCGTAGGCGTCCGCTCCTCCGGCGATCAGTGCGTCCAGCAGGGTCCCGTCGCCGCACTCGGCGTGGAGCACCCGGCCGCCGACCCCGGCCAGGGCATCGACGGCGGCTCCGGACCACCAGCTCCAGCCGGGGCCGGCCACCGGCACAGCGCTGGCCGGCAGCTCCGGGGTCCGCTGGGACTCGACGGCGGCCTCGAGGTCCTCCACGTGGTCGACGACGACGTGGAACATGCGGGACACCGACCAGGCGAACCTCACGATCTGGTGGACGATGAAGCCGACGTACCACCCGATGGCCTTGCGGATCAGGCGCTTGACGTAGCTGCCCACGGCCTTCTGTGATGCGACCGGGACAGCGGTGTCCACGTAGGCGGATCCGTCCACCAGGGCCAGCGTCTCGCGGAGCCGTGCCCGGCCGTGCAGTCCCACCGGGGAGAATTCGAGGAAGAGCTCGTCTAGCTCTCGCTCGAGGCCTGCGGGGAGATCTCCCGAGGCGCGCCTCCGCCTGACCTCGGCGTCGATCTCGGCCATCACCTCGTCGAGGTACCGCGCCCGGGCGGCCGGACCCGTGTCGACCGGGCCGACGGGGTCGACGGGCGGGTCCGGCTCGATGGGAGCCACCGAGGGCATGGAGGGTGGTGCGGGTGGCACACGCCGACTATAGCCAGGGGACCGCCGCCGGCCCGTGGCATGCCGGGCGTCGCGGGCCTTCCCCCCGGTCCGGAGGTGGGGCGCGGCGCTGACCCGCCAGCGCGGGCCGTCGATAGTGTGGCCCGACGCGGGTGTGGCGGAATTGGCAGACGCGCCGGGTTTAGGTCCCGGTCCCTTCGGGGGTGGAGGTTCGAGTCCTCTCGCCCGCACCAGTGTGATGTCGCGAGACATCGCGGACAGACGAACCTATGCAGGCTACGTGATCTTCGCCTTCGGGGCGAGGGGCTGGTAGTCCTTGTCCGGATCGAGCGTGAGGTGTCTGAGCAGTTCGCCCTCTTC